>ERZ791802.111-NODE-111-length-101407-cov-65.530498_pt1 | contig 101407 bp, 115 predicted proteins | sample MGYA00510308_ERZ791802 | MGnify/ENA primary metagenome ERZ791802 (study PRJEB30046, sample SAMN00792028) | human gut metagenome | study: EMG produced TPA metagenomics assembly of the A metagenome-wide association study of gut microbiota in type 2...
TTCTTGCAACAGCCCAACGAATCCACGCTTCTTTATCACTGGCAAGCATAGCAAGAGTTTCTGCTTTTGTATTTTTATTTATGCCAACAGCACTACGAACACGCCAGCTTTTATCACGAGCAAGGTCAGACAAAGCTTTTGCGGGTGTATTTTCATTTAAAGCAACAAATTGACGAACTTCTTCTCTGGTGTCAGTCGCTAATATACATAATGTCTCTTCATCTGCTGTTTGATTGGCTAAAGACAAACGTTTGTCTAAATCCATTGATTTTATTGCTTCAAGTTTTGTTTTTTTCATAACAACTTTGACCTTCCTTAAAAGAGTTTTGTTTGTATCTTACTTATTGTTCATTAACCACATTTCAAAACACTTTCGTCCAATTGGAACGAGAGTTCCGATAATGTTATTTTTCTATATTGCTTTTGTTTTTTGATAAACGTTCTTTAAGAGCTTCATTAGCACTTTCACTTACCTTTAAGTCTTCGTCTTTTGTAAGTTCTGAAAGTATTTCAGTAGGAGTGCTTTTGTTATTAGTAATTGCATATCGAATATCAACACTGCTGTCTTCATCTAACGCAAGTCTCGCCAGTATGCAAGGCGGTGTGTTGGGATTATCTGCCACATCGCAACGCACGTCCCAATCTTCATCAGATGCAAGCTGTATTAAGGTTTCTTTTGTAGTATTTGGATTTCTTGCGACAAACATACGAACTATCCAATTTTCATCTGAAGCCAATTCTGCGAGAGCTTCGGCGGGTGTGTTTTCATTCCTTGCTACAGATTCACGAATCCGTGGGTCTGTATCCTTTGCAAGAGCGGCAAGTATCTCTGCCGATGTATCAGATTTCACCTTGCTCTCTGCAAGAACTGTATTAGCCGCTCTGCTCACCATTAATTCTTTGTCTTTCGAGAGCATAGCGAGTGTGTTATAAAGAGTGTTCAGGTTTTTAGCAACCGCATAACGTATATTAGCCTCTTTATCTTGTGCAAGCACTGTGAGTATTTCAGCAGGAGTGTTTTCATTCCATGCAACAGCATACCGAACACGCCATTCATCATCTTTTGCAAGAAATGCGAGTATTTCAGCAGGAACATTAGGATTGGAAGCAACGTAATAACGATTAATAGAATATTCATCTTTTGCAAGGTTTGAGAAAACTTTTTCAGGTGCATTCTTGTTCTGTGCAACCGCTCCACGCACAAGTTTGTCTGTATCTTCAGCAAGTAATTCAAGAGTTTCAGCAGATGTGTTCAGATTAGAAGCAACTGCTTCACGTATCCAACTTTTTTTATCTTTTGCAAGCATAGAAAACACTTCAGCAGATGTGTTTCCATTTAATGCAACAGTATGACGAACCAACCAATGTTTGTCCTGTGCAAGCATAACAAGAGTTTCTGCTTTTGTATTTTTATTTGTGCCAACAGCACTACGAACTTCTTCGTCTATATCGTTTGCCAACTTTGCTAAAGTCTTTGCAAAAGTGTTTCCGTTCTCCGCAACAGCTCTACGAACCACCGAATCGCCATCGTTCGCAAGTGTGTCTAACACTTCTGAAGGTGTACTGCTATGCCACGCAACAAGTATACGAATCCGTGCGTCTTTGTCGGTTGCAAGAGCCGCAAGAAATTCAGGAGAGGCTTGCTCGTCTTTAACCAAAGCTGTTTTTGTTTCATACGATAATTTGTTTAAATCCATTGTTACGTTCATATTGTTTATCCTTTCTGAAAGCAAATTGTTTTTTACATTTGATTTATGTATCAATAAGCCCCATTACAAAAAGCACTTCCGCTCCAATGGAACGGAAGTGACGATGTTGTTATCTTTCCATATTACCTTTGTTTTTTACCTTGCGTTCTTCAAGAGCTTTCCTTACTGTGATTCTTACATATTCACGTACATGAGGGTTGACACCATTTGCAAGCATTGCAAGTAATTCTGCGGGTGTTCTTTCGTCCATTGCTAAATTATGCTTTTCCTCATAAGAGAGGTTCTTCGATTCTTTTGTTGCCATATTAGTTTCCTTTCTTGAATCAGATTATCTTGGTATATCGTTTTTCTGCTTAGACTTGCCACCAATTTCTTTCTGTATTGAGTTAAGCAATGAAGTAATATCAGATACCGACTTTTCAAGTAAATTCTTATAAAGAATATTCTTTTCACCGAATTGTTCAAAAATTGCATCTCCGCTTTTACCCATAATATTTGTCATATTTGCGTCAGGAGAATTTATTGTATTGATTGCTTTAACAGGTATGCCTTTCCATTGCTTCAGATTTTCTTTATAGTCATCTATCAGTATAGAATACTCAGCATTACCTTTCACAAAGTTGTTTTTATCTGCTCCTAACGGACAAAAGAATATGTTTTCAGGGGGTATGAAAGAGCAGTGTTCGCTTAACCAATCCCATTTATCTTTAATCGTATAGCGGTCTGCGGCACTGATTACGCAAACATCATAACCTTTTTCGTGAAGCGTTCTCGCTACATCTATCATAAAAGGGTGAGGCTCGATTGTACGGAAGTAATGTTTATTAGGGTCAAGAACTTCATCGGGATATACAAAACCTCTTGCGTTCTGATACCAATATCCTAAAGTTCCGTCTATATCAAAATAAACAGAAGGTTTGGTTTCCTTTTTAGCACCGCATCTTTCGAACGAATCCCATTCTTCACGGCTGAAACTTTCGTAGGCGTTTAAAACGGCACAATCTGAAGAATCCCATAAGACTGTGTTTGACCGTTTCAAAGATATACGGCACGGTTCAAAGTGTATTGATTGTGCTTTCTTAGCTTCTTCGTAGGCTTTTTCCCACGATGAATATTCCGTATAGTATTTTCCCATTGTAACAACGTACATAAAATCACTTCCTTTTTATCCGAAACAGTCTTTACATATCACGGTAATTATTACGATTGGATTTGCTTTGCTGTTCATCTTCTTCTTTTTCTTCCTCAGTCTGTAAACCGCTATCTCTTTCGATAGTTCCTAAGTCATCGACTTCTTCAAGCTGAACGTTGCCGCCTACTCTCGAAGGGTCTGAAGTGGTGTGTCGGGGTGCTTCGTTATGTACAACTTCATTGCCGTTTTTTACTTTGGACGCAAATTCTTGTGATAAATCAAGATTTGCCGCTATTTCTTCAGCAGGAATACTTACTGCCATAACATATCCGTCATTGCTTTCAACAATCTGTAATGGTTTGTTCTTACTCTGTTCATTTTTAAGCTGTTCACGAACAAAATCAAAAATGTCCGTAGTTTTGCCGCTTATCTTTTCAGCTTCAAGCATATTATGGATTGTTCCGTTGACACGCATAGTGTCTTCTACGGTTGTTTCAGGCATCTGGTCTGCCATTGAAAGAAATTCCTGTGTAAGCATCGGGTTGCCGCAAATAACCGTATTAATAGATTCTTCAACTCTCTGCTTATCTTCTACAGTTTTTTTATTGGTGCTTTCACTGTACACCTTGTCAAGAAAATCCTTGTTATTCACATCGGTCACGTCTAACAGGGTAGACAGATAGCTGTTTTTGTTCATAAGGCTATCAACCGAGCCGTCTTGATGAAGCACAGCACAAGCGGCAATATAATCAATGGATTCCTGAGTCTGAGTAAAGAATTTGCGAGCGTCAGAAATATCGGTCATCGCAAGAGCCTGTTCTTCGGTGGGATTGTTGAAATCATCAATTGTTTCAAGTATCTGCTTGTCCTCTTCGTACTTTGTAAGAAGTTCCGAAATTGTTAAATTTTCAATGCTCATATTAAAATACTCCTTTTATTTTTTTGGCGTTATGCCAACATAAGCCCTATTTTAATTGATACGCCTATAAGCAGGCACAAGATAATGTTAAGCCAAGTAAAACGTATTGCATCTTTACTTCCTGAAAGAATTTCACCTAATCGCAAACGTTTTATACCGAACATTACAGGTACACCTACAGGGTTGAATAAATCAAGGTATATATGTGAAATACCCCCGATAAACAATCCTATCAGATAAGGGAAATATATATATGAAAGTGCAAGACCGCATATATAAATAAAGGGGTCATGAAGGATTCCACGATGATATTTTCCCTTTTTCCCGAACAAACCGCCTAACTTACCAATATAAGTGCTTATTGGTCTTGATAGTCGTCCTATGTAACTTTTAGGATTATCCATATCAGGCATTACACCACCAAGAATACCGCCCAAAATCAGAAGGGAAGTGGTTTCTGGTGAACAAGTTATATTTGGTAATACTACACTTAGCTTTTCAAGATTTATCGCCACCATAGTGCTTACAGTCGCACCAAAAATAAAGTGACAATTACCGTTCATACGTTAATTTTTTTCCTTTCATTGCACTTACTTCCCAGTGGAACGGAAGTGATTACATATTTTCCTTTGAAAAGGCAGAACTGCTTGTGGTAGTCCTGCCAATTCAAAAGAAATAGGAGAAAAGTATGTCACACTTGTCGTACTCTTAGTTAATTACCAAGCAGAATCCTGCTTTTCTTTGGTATCTTCAATATCTTCGTCATCATCGTCATCTGTAACAGCCTCAACATCTGCTGACACCGTAGCTAATGATTCCTCATTTGATGACGACTGAGCAGAGCTTTCATCTGCTTTTGTTTCTGCAATGAGTGAAACAATGTCTTCGTTTTCAATAGCCTTCAGAAGTATTTCAACCGAAATATCCTTCTTGCTTGCAAGCTGTGCGAGAAGTTCAAGTTTTTCACTCTGTGCTTGTTTTCTTAAAGAAGCAATTTTCTTTTCACAGTTCTGTACTTCTTTTTTTGCCTCTTGTAGTTTCTTCTTTAACTCCGATAAGCGAGTTTCTTCAGCTTCGATAAGCTCTTGTGTCTTTTTTGCCATGTTAATGTACCCTTCCTGAACTTTAAATTTTGTGAAGAAATGCGTTTGGATAACGCTTTGACTTCAATATATAAGATATATGGTTCGTTAAACCACATAGCACTTATCTTTCTTTTTGGGGAGTTCTTGTTTTCTGCTTAGGTATATCCCAACCGTAAACAGCGGCTATTTTATCGCCTAAACGGTCAGTGAGCCTTACAATATCCGCTCTTGTGGCGTTACCGCAATAAATTTTTTCTTTCAGATTTTCTATCTGCTGTTGAGTAGCAGAAGGCTTAAAAGACCTGAACAGATAATGGTTCGTGCCGTCATGATGCGTTTCGTCAACTCTTAAATCGCCACGTTCATCAAGGTAAATATCCAAATAAGATTCACATCTTAACTGTGCTTCCAAACAATCAGCAATATTGCCGCTTTCGATTACACGGTAGCCCGTGCTTCTGCCGTCCCATCTACCTATGTCTCCTACTAACAAGATGCTTCCTTCGCATTTTATGTTTAAATTAGCCCTTTCGTCATTGAGATATTCGCCATTGGTTTCTACCGCTATATCGTAAAGTTTATCTTCACTGAGGTTAGGATATTTTTCTTTTAAATCATCTTCCCAATCTTCAAAGTTGATTGTACTGCTCCAGATTATATGTTTTTTCATATTAGTCGCCCTCTTTAATTTCTTTGCCTTCGTAATTGCGGCGTATGTTCTTTTCAAACGTTTCTTCATCGTAACCTTCAATCATCGTTACAATGAGTTCTGTTATGTTTTCTTCAAGATGCTCTTTAATAAATTCGGTGTAAGAATTTAACCTTTCTTTCATAAGCTCAGTTTCGAGCTTTCCCATACTTCGCTGACTGCAATAATCGTCAATGATGTCATCATTATCGAGGCATCGCAGAACATATCGAATGTCTGAAATGGATTGTGCATCATCTTTTTCAAGGTTTTTTTCATTGTAAATGTCTGGATTAAAAAAACTCATAGTTTTCTCCTTTTGTGTGAGTCAAATTGCTTCTGAAATATTTATGGGTCATTAAACCACATAACTAAAAATTAATTTCGGATTGTTCGATTTTTTTTATTTTCTTTTTTTCTTATAACACTGTTTGCCGCTTCTTTAACGAAATTATTTTCATCTTTTGATAAAAAGAAAAGAATTTTATCGCTGACTTTAGGATTTTTACAAACTTGCTCTCTGACGTAATAGATTTCGTCTTTTGCAAGGTTGTTCATTGTATTTGCATCAATGTGAGGATTTCTACTTACACATTCTCTTACAAGAGAGCTTTCATCTTTTCCTAACCATCTCAGCGTTTTTACGTCAGTGTTTCTGTTAGAAGCAACCCTTGCACGAACACGCCAGAATATATCTTTTGAAAGTTTATCAAGAACAGATGCGTTTGTTGCGGTGTTTCCTGCTACCGTTTCCCTGATTCTGCAATCGCCGTCATTTGCCAATACAAACAATGTATCTTCATCTTTACTTTCTGTAGCGAGTGAAAGTTTCTTTTCAAAGCTTATTTCAAAATTCATAATAAGCACCTTCCTTTCTGTTATATCTATAGTTCACTAACCCACATTACAAAAAAACAATAAGAAACGGTTGACAATAGTGCTATAAAATGTTACAATACTGTTGTAGCAAAAAACTACAATCAAAGGAGTGAGAATTTTTATAAATGCGTTTTTAAAATATCTTGAACATTTGGGATATTTTTATGGCGTTCCAAAAGGTTTAACAAAGATATTAAACGATTTGTTTCTTATAGCGATTGAAGATAAGAAAACGGGAAAAAATTATCTGATAGTGAATAAAGCGGTAAAGGAACAAATAGCAAAGAAAAATGATGTCTCGTTAACACGAGTCAATCACGCTATAACAACATACGTTAAGATAGGCTACCTTCAGAGGGAAAAGATAGGTGCTTACACGTTTAACGTAGAATTGTTTGGATATTATCAGCAACGGGAAATGCTGATAAAAAGCAAAGAACTTAAAGTATGCTATGGCTATGGGAAACGGTCTGTGCAAATAGTTCTTTGAACCGTCAAAAGGGAACATATAAAGACGTAATCTTGCTGTAAAGCAAGGATAGAGAAAAGGGGTAATTTAATAATGTTTTATAAATATAAGAGAAATCTGCTCAGAGCGATTATCTATGCAATACTGACAGTTGTATGTATCATTCTTGCGTTTGGTTACAATACAACGATGTCGGTATTTGCTGTGATATTCGCTCTTCTTTTTTTGTTTTATCTGTGGCTCTATTTTAAAGCCCGAAAAGAAGAACCTTCTAAAGCAGAACAGCTTCTTTCAAAAAAGAAAAAGTCTGCAAAAGAGAGACACGAGGAAAAGAAAGAACTTAAAGAGAAGTATATAAACTTTATCAAAGAAATTGAAGATGACGACTTCGATTACGGCGATGAAGACGATGAATAAAACGTAACAAGAAAATGAAGGGAACGAATAATGGGAAAAACAATTATCATAACGGAAAAACCGTCTGTGGCACAGGAATATAAAAAAGTTCTACAGGTCAACGGCGGTAAAAATGACGGTTATATAGAAGGACACTCGAATGTAATCAATTGTGATGTAATAATCACATGGGCTGTCGGACACCTTATTGCAATAGCTGAACCAAAGGAATACAACGAGAAATGGGAAAAATGGGACAAGGAAAATTTACCGATGATTCCGCACCCGTTTAAATATGTACCACTTAAAAATACAAGCGCACAGTTCAAAGTAATTAAATCTCTTTATACAAGACCAGATATAGAAAGAATTTATTACGCAGGTGACTCAGGACGTGAAGGAATATACATTCAGGCTCTGATAAGAAATCAAATATTCAGAAGCAAGCCGAATATAGACGAAAGAGTAGTATGGATTGACTCTTATACCGCTGAAAGTATAATTAACGGAATCAAAGACGCAAAGCCTTACTCGTCATATCAGAATATGATAGACAGCGGATATATGAGAGCAATTTCCGACTGGCTTATCGGTATGAATTTTACCGAATGCTTTACATTGACATCTGGCGGTTACGGCAGTGTTCTTAATGTTGGTAGAGTTATGACACCGACACTTGCGATGATAGTAAACAGACAAGATGAAATAGACCACTTTAAGAAAACCAATTACTACGGTATTAAAGCAGATAATTTTGCTACATGGCACGTTGACAAACGAAGCAGATATTTTGAAGACGACCGCTTATATAATGAAACGGGATTCTTAAAAAAAGAAGATGCAGTCACTCTTGCAAATGAATTTAATCAGAACAGAAATCTCACTGTAGAAAATCTCAAAGTAAAACCAAAAACTGAGTACGCACCTTACCTTTTTAACCTTGCTGATTTACAAGCGTTCTGCTCAAAGCGTTTCCATATTTCGCCCGCAGATACGTTGAAAATCGCACAGTCGCTTTACGAAAAAAAGTATACTACTTATCCTCGTACTGACAGTCGATTTTTAACAAACGCCGTAGCAAGCGACCTTAGAGAAAAAGGTTACAATATACCCGCAAGATATATTGACGATTCAAAGGTTACAGACCATTACGCATTGATACCGACATTTGAAGGAAACGCTGACGAATTACAAGGTCTTGAACAGGCTGTATACAAAGCAATAATGAAGCGTTTTACTGACATAATGTTGCCGCCTTATATTTACGATGCTGTTTACGTTTTATACGTTCACAGCAACGGCGAACATTTTATTGAACGCTATCGTATCGTAAAGCAATACGGGTTCAAAGCGAAGAACGAAAATGACGGAGAAGAACAAGAAGAAGATAAAGAAGAACTGACAGAAAAGAACTACGTTCCGAATATAGGAGATAACGTAAGCGTTAATCAGTTCTCGGTCAATGAGATGGAAACCAAACCGCCCGTTGCTTATACCACAGGTTCACTGATACTTGCAATGGAAAAGGCAGGCAAGTTAATTGAAAACGAAGAATTGAGAGAACAGATAAAAACATCAGGCATCGGCACATCAGCTACAAGAGCAAGCATCATTGAAAAGCTAAAAGATAAAGGATTCATTACCGTTGCAAAAAGCCAAAAGATTGCACCTACAGAATTAGGTAAATCAATCATTCCTGTAATAGCAAAATATGATGAAGCTCTTATAAGTCCGTTGAAGACCGCAGATATGGAAAATAACCTTTCTGCTATTGCAGACGGAGAGATGAGTAAGGACGATTATCTCAATAATATAATAGCTTACGTTACAGAAACAACAAACAGAGTTCTTATGGAAAACAAAGCGGTAATAGCAAGTCCAAAAGAAAAAGAAAATAAACCTAAAAAAGAACACAAGTGTCCGATATGTGGTTCTACATTGAAATACGGACGTTACGGTTTTTACTGTGATTGTAAGTTCAGCTTCAATAACGAAATCTGTAAAGCGAAAATGACAGAATCAGACCTTGAAGATTTACTTACAAATGGTAGAACAAAAGACAAACCTTTCGTGTCGAAAAACGGAAGAAAGTTCGTAGCATATCTTGTAGTAGACAAAGAAAAACACGGCACAACATTTGTGTTTGCTAATCCGAAGTGAGGTACATAATATGGCTTGGGTTAATTACAAAGATTCACCGAAAAAACTAACCGTATTTGACAGTATTTATAACGACCACAATCCTTATAATTACCGTATCAATGTCAACCACCCGATAGTGCTTCCGATATACGAAAAATACAAAAGCGAACTCAATCGTGGCTTATCGGATAAAGACAGAGCAATTTTTGAACAGCAGTTTGAAGAATGGTACAAAGGCGATATAGAACTGAACAGGCTTCTCAGAGAAGGAAGCGAACAGGAAGTTATCGAATATGTGAAAAAAGCGGCGAAAACAGACAAAAATCACTCACAAAATATGGAAAGATAGTTCCAAAACGGCATTATTAAAAGAAATTGTGAAATTGTTAGCATTTTAAAAAGAAAGCGTAACTGGTTATGCGAACTTTAAAAATGTCAGCAAGACGGAGAAAGGCGAGCAAGGGTAAATCACACAAAAAAAGGAAACAAACGGCGAGAAACCGCCTAATGTGGTTAAATGAACCATAAAGAAGGTGAAAAAGTGAAGAAAGGAGAAAGTGAATGGCGGCATTTGCAAAATACAAAAGAGATGCGGCAGGAAGACTATTGTTGCATAACAACAGAGCAGGTGACGATGGAGTAACACACGAAAATGAAGAAATAGACAGTGAAAGAACACACTTGAACTATTATTTCAAAAAGGGTATTGCAGAAGACGTACACAAGCGTGTCAGTGAAGTGTATTCCCAGAACAGAGGTAACTACTGTTGTATGGGTGAAATAATAGTTACACTGCCGAAAGATGTTAAGGCACAGGACGAACGAGCGTTCTTTCGCTCGGTCTACGATTTTTACTGTGAAGACTTCGGGAAAGAGAATGTTATTAATGCAATTGTGCATAAAGACGAAACGACCCCCCACATTCATTTAGACTTTGTGCCAATTATAAAAGGCACTAAAGGACTTGACTTAGAAAAAAGTTGGGTAAAAAAAGCATTAAAAGAATGGGAAGAAGAAAATGGCGATAAGGAATTTGAAAGATTGTCTTGTCGCAACAAAATCAATCGTGTTTATCTCAGGGGTATGCACCAAAGATTGAGTGCGTATGTTGCAAACGATTTAGGGTATCATTGTCAAATACTAAACGGAGCAACCGTGAACGGTAACAAGACTGTAATGGAACTCAAAATTGAAACACTCAATAAGAAAATATCCGAAGCAGAGGCGCAAAAGGCATCATTGATACAGGACATTGAAAGAATGCTTGAAACACTGAACAGAATAGGTCTGAAGGAAAAAGATATTGGTCTTAAACCGCTTATGGATAAGATTGATGATTTGGAACACCAGAACGAGATGTTCAGAGAAATTTTGTCAAAGGTACATTATACATTTACGCAGGACGAAATTGAACAGATTAAAGCAAAGAGATATGTTCCTGCCGAATATGCAAAAGTAAATGTGTTCGATGACAAGATGTTACACGCACCTATTGATGAAAATGCAATTATCGTAATTGAATTATACGACAATATCGAACGCAAATTACCACAACAGGCGATGATAAACAAGAATCCTGCTTTAAAGCGGCAAGTAGACATTATGCTAAGAAACGCATCATCAAAAGTTGCATTGAAACAGGCAGAGGGTTCAAACCAAATGTATCTGTTTATAAAAACAGATAATCAGAAGCAAACCGTAAACAATCTGTTATCAATTGAAAGTTTGTTGCGAGACATCGACCGCAAGCGCAGAAAGATATATATGGAACAGTTTGAAAGTGACAAATATGACATTGCAAGAAATGTGCTTGAAAACTTAAACATACCGTCCTATATTTATACAAAACATTCTGAAGCGGTTGTTGATGAAACAAGTGACAAATCAATTGAAAAACAGGAAAGATAAAAAGCGAAAGGAACAAACAAGATGAATTTATTTAACAAAAAAAGTCCTGCCGAAGAAGCGGCAAGTGAGTCAGCAAAAAAGAAAACGACTAAGAAAAGTGTAAAAGGTCTTGCAAGAACTGTGCAGGACGTATTACAGATTGACGGAATTACGAACAACGGTATTGTAATTTACAGAAATCAGTATTCAAAACTGTATCATCTTATTGACAGCAATTTTGTTTCAGAACCCGATGATGTGCAGGAAGAATTGCTGAAGAAGTACACACAGTTGGTAAACAGATTTATGGATAACATAACCATAAGTGTTGTTATCATAAACAAAGCGAACACAATGGCAGATATGTCACAGGCTTACCACATCAAAGAAAAAGGTGACAGTATAGATGAATATCGTGAGGCGTATAATGCGATTATTGACGAAAAGATAACCGAAGGACGAAACGATATAACAAAAGAGAAGTACATAATGCTTACTGCTACTGAGGCAAGTCTTTCCGATGCGGAAACAACATTTAATACAGTTGAACCTACACTTCAGGAAGCGGTAAAAGCAATAAATAAAAACGGGGTCGTACCCGTTGAAGCGGTTGAACGTTTATCAATCCTCAGAGAGATTCTTAACGGCAGTAAGGTTCTTCCGTTTGAGAAAGAATATGACCGCTTTATAATTCACACAAATAAGGAAGGAGATAACGACAGGGTTGACATTGATAAACTTGCAATGGAAAAAGCGGGTTACTCCGTTAAAGACCTTGTAGCCCCGCAGTGTATTATGCGTTCAAAGAAGAATATCGTGTTGAATGAAAAAAGATATTGCAAGTCATACGCATACAATGATTTCCCTCAGTCAATTGATACCTCTTTCCTTACGAAGACAACCAACCTGCCGACAGAAATGGTAACTGTAATTCAGATGAAAGCAATTCCCCGTAAAAAGTCTATCGCTCTGGTTAAAAATATGAATACATCAGTTAAGGCAGATGTAATGAAGGAATCGAAGAAAGCATACAAAGGTGGATACGACCCCTCGCTTATGAATGATGATTTACTTGTAATGAGGGACGAAACACAACGCTTGCGTCACGATGTAGTGGTTGAAGGAAAAAAACTGTTCCTTGTTACATCGGTTATTACCATATTTGCAGAAAATGAAACAGACCTGCAAACAGCAAGCGACCAGTTCTCTGCAATATGTGGAGATTATACTATAACGCCTTCATATCTTATCGGTCAGCAGGTACAGGGTTTGAATACAGCTTGTCTGACATCAACCAGTAAGATTATTGTAGACAGATTACTCACATCGGATAATGTACAGGCGTTGTTCCCATTTAATATTCAGGAACTGCAAGACCGTAACGGTTACTTCTACGGAATCAATGCAATAAGCAAGAATATGATAATGTATTCCCGTAAGTACAGTAAACTTGCAAACGGTATTATTGTAGGACAGTCGGGTTCAGGTAAGTCATTCGCAACAAAGGGTGAAATGATTGTTAATATGTTGTCATCTGACGACCAAGTAATCGTCCTTGACCCTGAGAACGAGTATCGTGTAATTGCGAACGCTTTAGGCGGTACAGTAATCGACCTTGAACTGAAATCTGAATACACAATCAATCCTTGTGATATGTCGATGGAATGGGACGACCCGAAGGCTACGCCGCTCGCAGAAAAGTGTGACTATATGGTAGGTCTTGTAGAATCAATCCTCGGACGTGGCAGAGAGTGTAACAGCTTTGAGGTAAACGCTATACACAAAGCTACTACGCAGATGTATGAATCATACATAGATACGATGACACGCAGACACGCAGAAGGCGACAAGAGAGATATAGATACAGAGATATGCCCGACACTCGCAGATTTCTACGAATGCCTTATTGATATGAGAACACCTGAAGCGGTAAAGGTAGCAACAGCAATTGAGCCGTACTGTGTAGGACAGTATAATGTTTTCGCAAAGAAAACAAACGTACCTGTCGGCAACAGAATGATTGTTTACAATCTGCTTTCGCTTCCTGAAAAGATGAAAGAAATGGCAATGAAGGTTTGTTTGTCAAACATCTGGACGAGAATCGTAAAGAACAGAGAATACAACGAAAAGTATAAGATGAACCGTGCGGTATGGGTATACCTCGATGAGTTCCATTTATTCTTCCAGACACAATCGTCTGCTGATACAATTATGGCGTACTACAAGCGTGTGCGTAAATACGGCGGTATTATGACAGGTATCACGCAGGACGTAGCTGACTTGTTACGTTCTTCACAGGGTACAGCAATGTTTAATAATACAGGATTCTTTATGTTCTTTAACCAGTCTCCTATCGGTAGACAGCAGATACAGCAGATATATGCTGTCAGTGACACGCTGATTGATTACATTAAGGACAGACCTGCGGGACAGGGGTTGTTATATAACGGCACTGTAATGATACCGTTTGATTACAAATTACCCACAGAAAACGTTCTGTACAAGCTGATGTCAACAAACCCCAACGATACGGCGAAAGGACTGTCGTACACAGCGGCAGATGAAGAAGACACGGAAACAGTGACAGAATAAAAACCAATCAATAAGTGCAAAAATGTATCGAATGTAGCCGAGCCATTAAACACATTGGCTCTATGGCTACATTCGATATATGTTATAATCCAACATATAGGGAAACATATAGGGGACATCACAAATGAAAATAGCAGAACGTAACATTCCTGCTTTTCTTAGCGGCAAGCCTTATTACGACAATAATCAAGATTTTTGTCTTGGCGAAACACTTGAAGAAGCGGGTAGAATCTTAAAAGAGATAGCAGAACATAGCGGCAAAGAAGAGGGAAAAGATGAGCGAACAAATAGATTGGGAAGAAGTGACGAAGGTAGTTAATCAATACGCAAGGTACTATTACGGCGATAAAAAAGGCAGTACAAAACAAGACGCAGAAGACCTTGCAAGTGAAACGATTATGGCAATACTTGAATCACCGAAAATATTGAAAAAGCTTGAAGAAAAAAACATTGCAAACAGCTACATCAAAGAAATAGTAAAAAGCATTGCTTTCAAGCATTTTGCAAAAGAGAAAATACAATGTGTAAGTTCAACCTCTTGCGACTCGACATATAAAAGGCGATATAAGTGTTTGGGTAAGATAAAAAAATTATCTGATAAATACAATATAGCCATTGAACCAGACAATGCGCACAAATTTCATTGTCTTGAACCCTCGATAGGCACAATATGGCAGATAGAACAAACAATATTGTCAGTTGCGCCGCAAAATGTTTCTTATGACGATATGAAAAAAGAAAAAAAGAAGTGGTATTCCGATGATGAAAGCAATATATGACGATTACCAGAGCAACGAAAAAATAGAAATAAGGAAAAAAGACTTTTTTACCGATGATAATGGATTTCCTAACAGAAATGCGTTTTTGGATTTCTGTGAAAGGATAGATGAAGCAGACGAGGAACTGTATCTTATTACGATGAACATAGACTTGCGCAAAGCCAATGCGCAGAGCCGATTGCACGGCGATATGGTACTGAGGACATTCTTAATGAGCCTACAGTCTTATCCGTTTTTTACTATGTACGGTGAAAAGGTAAATATTTTTTGTAAAAAAGAAAACATAGACCGTCTGAAAGCTATTCTTGAAAAGCCGAATGACGAATATCAGATATATTATGCAATATCGACAGAGCCGTACAGCTTTTTTAATCACGATGAGATAATAAGGCATTGTGTAGATGAGATGTATGCCGATAAAGCTAAAAAGACAAAAAAGATTAAACTTGAAAAAAGCGAGTCTGAAATAACCAAAAACACTATAGAAGGTGATTCTAACCACGAAGAAACAGAGTTAAGAAAATACATTGATACAATGTGGTTCTCAACAATAACGGCACGAATAACAAAGCCAAATTATGAAAAAATCACACTTTTTGTGTTTCCTACCAAAAAGATGCCTGACAGACGGAGTTTGCCGCTCATAGTTGTGCTTGATGACAACGTAAACAATTACAGAGCGGTTTATCAAGAGTCAGGAATGGTTAAAATCGTACATAAGGGTATACCGTTTCTAATGACCGCACGAATAGTAGACGGTTCGCTTGACATAATGGTGTTCAAGGATTTAAAAAGTGACAATTATGAAGTGGAATTTAGCATAGACACACATGACGGAGTATGTTTTCCCGATAGTTTCGGAAAGAAATACGGTGAAAACAAACAACTCTTTCCGCTTAAACGTACTTCTTCAGGATATTGGGCTTGTGTTGAGTTCAATGAAGAAACAAGCGGCGTAATGATAAACAATAAGGGCATTATTGAAAATGACAATGGTACAAAATACGGTGTTACCAAAGATGCGGAAGCAATTGAACTGATACCGATTAAAAACGAATAGAAAGGGAATATTTTATGCAAAACGTATTTGAAATTGAAACAGAAGAAGAACTTGAAGAATTTACAAAGTGTCTTGAACAGTGCAGAGATTGTGATTGTTTAGTAACAATTCATCAGGTACTTCAGCACAAAGACGAGAGAGTTTCTACTGTTGTTGAACAAATTACAGTGAACACAAACAATCTTATAAACATAAGCGGCGATTATGTTTATCTCACGCTTATGAGTGCAGACAATATAAATCTTCAGCGAATAAAAAGTATGTTCAGAACAGTGCTTGAACGTAACACAACAAGATTTACAAACGGCAAAGCAGGAGATTACGAGTTGACATTTGACCTGATTAAGCAGGACGAAATGGAATATATGGCATACAGAATATCATTCATAATGCCTGCTTTCCTTACAGATGACAGCGGCAAGCTCACTGTAATGTTCAAGAAGGACTGCGTTGTGTACAGTGAAGACAGTATAGATTATTCCGCAGTACAAGACGAAATCGACTATCTTGATGAAATTGACCGTATAGAGTCTGAAAAGAATGATGGCGTAACAAGCGAAGAAGAAACAAATGACGATTTTGAAGAAACCGAAACACCTGATGTGCTTTCAAATGACGAGTATATATACGGTGTAAACGAAAAATAATTCCTTGCGTGGTTCTGTGAACCATACATATATCAGCGACATTCCGATGTTGTCTGAAATATAAAGAAAGGAAAACCGATATGTACGAAATAAACCCCTTCCTTCGTGGAGCAAGTGGTGCGACAGACGCTATGACAAAGAAAATCATGAATGCGTTTGCTCGCAACTATGAGTCAGCCGTAAACGATATGTTCAGGCAATTACACGAAGAAGAATACAAGCAATTGTGCAAAGACGAAACTTTTACAAGTGTACAAACAAGCACTATTGAAAGAATGGCACAAGAGGAACAGTCGCAGAATTTCTTTGATATGACTGCGCCTCAAATGCGTTATGCTCCTGATTACACCAGTGCTAAGGACTTTAAATCAGATATGGCTAATCCTTATGAAGATGAATTTACCGATAACGGTTTCGGCAACAATTTCTTAAAGCCAAATGATGAAACAGGGGAAGTTCCCCAGAGTCCTTTTGGCGAAAACACAGGTGCATTACCTACACAAGGAGCTTTTGACGAATATCGTAAAAGTGTTGTAGAAGATACATATAACCCAGATGTTGTTAAGTATGAACATTTTGAAGATACACCTGTTACAAGAACACAAATAAACGAATACAATCCTGATGATTATCAGAGACTTGCATTTAACGATAGAGCCTCTGTTGTAATGTTCATGAAAGAAATGGACGAACAAGGCATTTCGGCGGTAGCTCCCGCAAAGTCTCTCAACGGACAATATCTGGTGGAAGTTCCTTTAATAACGCCCGAAGGCAAAGATGTCAAGAAGATAATTGACGATTATGTTGATGAATCGCATATATTCATCACAGTACAAAAAGAGTCTGTTACAGAAAGTAATATGCCTTCTAACGGTATCAATCGTGTAGGTCTTAATATATTCGACACGGTTCTTCTTAACCCTATGGGTATGGGAAACTATGTGAACGGTATACCTAACCTGCTTGCTCCGTCCAGAATAATCAACAAAGGCGAACAAGCGTTACAGTGGGGTGGAGAAGTAAGCCAAAAGGAATACTTCAATACATCTTTAAACGCTTGGAACGAAGCCGCTCCTAAGATTTTCACGGGTTTTGCTAACAGAGCAACAGTTCTGTATGGCGATACCGTTATATTGAACGGTAAGATAGTTACAGATGAAGCTGTAAAGCGAGATATACTGGAACAGCACAAACAGCGTGTTGAACTTGGTGACAAAATACTCGAAAAACGCTTTAAGAGCGAACAAAGTCACAATTACGCCTCTATTGCGAATGAACTTAATAAAGAAGTAGAACAATACAATCGCTTTGTTCAAATGGGTCACGATAAGCTCAGTGCAATCAGAGATAAAAAAGACGGAGATACAATACTTGAAAGGTTGGAAAACAATGCTCGCAAAAGTAGCGAACATCTGACCGATTTAAGAAATTCGCTTGGCTTACAAACAAAAGAAAGCGGTCTTTACAGCAAGAAAGACATCAAAGAAGCCGTAGAAACCGCTGTCAAGAAGATAGAAGGTAACGGTTTCAATCTTCACGATATAACAGGGCGTTTTGATGTAAAGGCGTTAAAAAATATAAGCACACAACAGCTTGCCGCTTTAGGTCTTTCTCAGAGTTCTGTTGAATTGATTGCAAAAGCGTACAAGCCTTCATCAAAAAAACTGACCTTGCAACAGCAGAATGCAGAGGCATTCAAATCAATGCTTTACAGGCAGGAATACACACAGCGTCCTGTTAAGCATAAAAAGAGTGATAAAGAAGAAAAAGATAAAATTGAACTTTATAAGACAACAGGCGTATTATGTTCTTGGTCTTACGGCGCACTCGAAGACATTGTAAACTCTATCAGTCAAGAACAAATTACACGTAAAACCATCATTGAACGTAAAATGATTTCTCTTGGCATTTCTGAAGCTAATAGGAAATTTATTGAAGAAAGTCTTGCAAAGTTGGATTTAAGCTTATCTTCTCTTGCTACATCTCGTGGTTTCGATAATGCTTTAAAGAAAATCAAAGTGTCTGACAAATTCAGCGAAGAAGATAGAAAATCACTTCTTAAATTGCTTGATAAAGATAATTTTATTTTAGATGCGCTTGAAAAAGCGGCAATATCCGCAACTTCGCCGTTCTTAGATGATTTAGCAACATCGTCTATGTTCAAACATCTGAAATTAGGCAATAAAGAACTGAAAATGGGAGACCTTATAAAAGTAAACGAGGCTTTCCTTAACAAAGCCGCAGAAAAAGGTTTTCTCTTTGTCAGAGCAACAGGTTCGTTCAATATAAAAAAACTTGAAAGCCTCACAAGTGCAGAACTTGCACAATTAGGCATAACCGCAAGAACAAGAGACAGACTTGTTCAAATAAATAAAAAAGGTGCATTCGGCGCACAGTCAGCACTTAAAAGCGCAAAAAATATAGGAAGTGCAGGACTTAGCTTCTTTATTACACGAGTGGATAAGTCTGATGATTGGCAAGAGGTATTGCAAATGAAAAACAATATCTCAATAATAAGAAAATATACGCAGAAATCAATTACCTCTATCAGAAGATTAGGCAATATCAGAATGCAAGACCTTGCAAATGCCAAAAAATTAGGTAGAAAAGGACTCAAAGAGCTTTATAACAAGCCCTTAAAGCCTATTATAAATAAAAAACCTCAACCTCTTGAAGCTGAAAAAATCAAAGCAAGAACCAGTAAATACATAAAAAAACAAGAAAAAATACTTGCAAAAACAAAAAAAGCAAAGAACGGCGTAAGAGGTAAACTCCAGAAAAGCATAAACTCTGCGAAAAACAAAATTGCAAGCTCCAAATTAGGTCAGTTTGTATCAAAGATTTCAAAAGCAATAAGCAAACTCCTGTGGACGGTTGTTTTACTTGTTGCTATAGCCGCCGCTATATTTGCCGCCGCACTTATAGTTATATTTATTATCGGAACACTTATAGAGTGTTTGCTTGAATTTAGCCCTAAAGATGCGATAAACGACTTACTCGCACCTCAGACATACGCAGATACGGTAGCTTATCAGTTGTATGAGGGCTTAGGCTCGAACGACAATTCATTTGAAAATGACTGGTTACAGAGCATTCAGGCTTATGACAAGGCGTTTGAGAACAAAGAAGATGTTAAATACGGTATGAATTATCAAACTTATAACGATTATATTTCTTCATTTAATAATATAATTGTTGCTGAAGACGGCACAATGTACGTCAATCCGTTCCATTTTGACAATGCTGTATCAGCCGATAAAAACAATAATTATCTTACAAGAATAAATGGTTATACAGGTGTTAATTCTACAACGCTATTGACAAACACAAGCCAGTACAGTGCAAAAAGAGGTTCAAATCCCAAAAGTGCTTATGATAACGGACACACAAGCAATGTAAAAGATATTATCGCTATGACCGATGTTATGTTCCAATTTGAGCAAAACGCTCAGAGCGATAACAATCTCCAAAACATTATGGGTTGTTCGCCTGCACAATTAAATTGGGATAAATTCTGTAAAGACGTTGGCAACTTCTTCCGTTGTATCGGTAATTTCTTTGCAGGTCTATTCGGTGCATCAGAACCGCCTTTTAAACTTGAAATAGGTGTAAGCTATGCTACAATACAGAATTATGCTTCAACATTGTTCCAATGTTCGCATCAGCAAACCATTTCATTGACTGTAAATTATTACGATGTCAATAAGCGTCTTTTAACGGAAGACGGACAAAATGTAACTGGCGATATACTCTATAGGTATGGAATCTGCAATGCTCCCGAAACCAAAGACTTTAAAGTCGGTTACGATAAATCCAAAAACAAAACCTCTCCTTATATCACAGCCAACGGCAAGAAGTATTGGCTTGACAGAGATGAGTTTGAAACAAAAGTGTCTCTCGGCAACGCCACTGACATCAACGGATTATGTCTACGTTCAAACTATGGTGACAACAAAAACACTTACGACAAAATAAGCGGCAATGCTTGTTGGTCTAAGAGTAAGGAAGAAACCAAAAAAGCATACGGAACTTCAAAAACCACTGGCAACGAAGTAGTTTGGACAGTCTATGCTGAAAAAGAAAGTGATGTATCATATATCACAGATTGCTTAAAGAAGTACGCTAAGGACTACGCAACCGAATTAAATCAATTCAGCTTCACTGACAGCTACAAATTTACCAATGATACACGTTCTGTATTCAAAGCCACTGTTCACACATCAAAAGAAGAATACGAAACAGATAAAAGCAGTAAAGATGTCAAAGAACATTTCAAGACTGTTGATGGCTCTTATGTAAAAAAAGAAGACGAAAAACACGATGGCAAGAAATATGCAATGCTTTTCGATGTTGAGACAAGCAAAGAAAATGGCAACAACGCCATTAAATACAAAGAAATGACAGAAGATGAACTTTCAGATAAGAACATCAAAAAGCTTTGGAAAGTTTCGGTAAAGATTGTTGTAGGCGAAACCAAAACTACAACGCTTACCCGTAACTGTAAAAAGCATTCATTCAAGTATTGCGGCGGTCATATTTCATGTGAGTCGAACGGAATAGTTTATTCCATGACTAACGAACAGCTCAACAACCCCGAAATATACGAAAGAGCTATCACCCCCGTAACCGAAGGCTTCAGAAACGATTTAAAAATGTACGGTTGGGAAAAGCTACAAGGCAAATACGATTTAAAGAGCGTTGATAAAACATCTGCTCTCACAATGTCAATGACAGGACAAATCGCAAGCCCCGAAACAACAGCACAGGGTAGTGCGATAACTAATCGCAGTGGTCTTAATTTATACGTTGAAAACGGTGAATGGAAGGAAGGCATCTATGCAGAGAATGTAAAGACCAACGCTTTCAAATTCCAAGATATTTTTGATGTAGATTGTTGTATCCTTTACGGCAAAAATGTGTTCCCGTTTGACAAGCCTCAGAAATATGAAGGTTGGAGCGAAGATAATATGTCTATGGCAATCAACCGTGTAGCTATGGACTGGTATGAGGTGTACGGCTTTGATATTCCGCTTGAAATCGGCTCGAAGAAACTGGGCGAAAGCGACATAAAAACCATCATCGAAGCTGTTAAAGAGAAATACAACATCTCCGAAGACAGGGAAGACGCATTAAAAACAGCTTTAGGTTTTGTCGGCAGAGGACATTACAATTCGTACCATGATGAACATTCCTTCCTCACAACTATGTGTACATCAAATGGTACATTTACATCAACTACACCTAACGGCATAACAATCCAAGTAAGTCGTGCAGGAAACTGTACGGCAACTACTGATAAAGGATATGCGATATTCGTTCTAAAGCGTAACGGTATTGACATTAATAACGATTCTGTCAATCGTACTACGGGAAGCGTTGTAACAAACTTTGCAAATTGCGACCCCGCAGACTTGATAATTCACGAACGGTATTCAAATTCTAAGAACAGCAGTACAGTTTCATACATACCGTCCGTAATAGGCGATACAAACAATGTCGATTACGGTGTTGCGTATAACAAGTATGTATTGCCGCAATATGCAATTTTTATAGGTGTCCTCGATAAAGATATACAGTTAATGACGGGACAAACTCTTAAAGCGGGTGTACCTATTTTAGTAGATGTTGCCAGAACATCATACGGTGGAGCAGTGCAATTGCACGGTGAAAGCTCAACATCTGCTTACAGCACTAATGCGCAAGAAACTTACTGGTGGGCTGAACACCTTGACGGCAGAGTTAAATACAGGTCGTTCAACACTAAGTAACATAACTCTGAAGAAAGAGGGTGCATAACGCACTTGCGCCCTCTATATGAGTTATGAGGAATAATGAATCAATAAATATACAAGAAGGTGTATTGCTATGTTTTTGACAAAATACGAAAAAAGCACAGATGATACTAAAGTCTTGTTGATGTATCTGAGATTAAACGATTATGATTTATCCAAAGTCAAACGTTTAGAACAGGTTGAAGAAAACAGACAATTTGACCTGAAAATAAAAAAAATATACGGTGTTACACAAGAGTATGTAGATATAACAACAATGGAAAAGGAAATTGAAAACATCGTATGTCCGATAATATGTTCTGAAGTGCAATCTTATGAGTGCTATTCAAACGAACCGATTATTTACATTTATACAGCACAATCAGCCGAACAGCCACTTTTGATTAATGATATGAGTGTTATATCAAAAGCAATGCTTGTTACAAGAGATTGTATAATTTCAAGTCACAAAGCACGTCCTGTTACTGAGTGTGAAGAAAAAGGTTTTATGTACTTTTACAATTATGTGTTGTATGAAAAATGCGTAATTAACGGTTGGCGAATGGAATACGGCAAAGACAAAATATTTCGTGTTTCCTATAAGTCTGAAGACAATGACAAAAAACTCACTGAATATGATACTTTGTTTGAAGCCTGTGAGATAGATAAAACATCTACTTACAAACTGGTCTTATATATCATAAAAAAAGTGAGCAAACAAATAAACGAATGGAAAAGCGACAATTTCAAAGTGGAAAAATACAAACTGATAAACGGTAGTTCACATTAACCTTGCATCAGAGATAGGAGAAAAACAGTGAATGACTTAAACGAAGAATTTGCGGAAATGTTTCAAGGCGATGATTTTGAAGATGATGCCGAAGATATAGCGGCAAATTCAGAGAATGATGATAGCGAAAACAAAAGCAATGATACTGTTGGTTTTGAAATTTTTGAGCTTTCAGGTAGCTTTGACAATGTTTTTGACGACAAACTTCTTGCCAATCAAGAAGAAGAAGCTGTAAATGGTTATCTTGCCGCTCTCAGAAAAGCAAAAAGATATACTGTTAATCGTATGATTACGGAAGAAGAAGAAAAAGCCATCAATGCAGTAAAAGAAAGCACTGCCGAATTATATAAAACAGTTCTTGATGAAAAAAGCAAAGAACTTACAGCAGAGCTTCCGAAGGTACGTGAATATACAAATAAGGCAGAATTTGAAAAAATCAATTACGCCAAACCCGTAGAAGCAAAAGGCAGTTGGAAGAAAAAAGCACTTATTCTTCTTATCGCTTGCTTTGTAATAGGCTGTTTCTTAGGCGCAAAAGCAAATTCGTACTTTGTTTATACAGGCGGCAAAGCTACAGACGGAATCGCTTGTACGTTCAGTTGGCTGATGGCAGACGATATGCCGTATGCTTTGACACCCTTCAATTCATCAATTTTTATGACCGCTTTTGGCATAGGTGCAGGACTTGTTGCAATAGTAGGTGTCTTTATATACCTTGAAAGCGAACAGAAGCGGCAAAGCCGTGTCGGACACGAACACGGCAATGCAAGGCTCGGTACAGCAAGCGATTTCAAGAAATTCAAAACACGATTTATGGATAACAATGATAACAATATGTTATTTGGTATGTATCAAGGACAACAACTTGGCTTATCACTTAACAACAAAAAGGTAAATCGTTCAGCGAATGTTCTTGTTATCGGTGGTACAGGTACAGGTAAAACCTTCAAATACATAAAACCTAACATTTTACAGGAAAACTGTTCAATGGTCGTAACTGACCCGTCAGGTGATATTTTCAGAAGCTTTGCTCCGTATCTTTTGTCGAAAGGATACAATGTATATCTATTCAACGCATCTGATTTCACGTTAAGTAATCATTACAATCCTTTGCTTAATGTGTATGATTCGAATGGCGAAATATCAGAACAACAGGTCGATGTTCTCGTTAACCTATATATGAAAAATGCTAAGGCGGGCAAGGAAAGCGGAAGCTCCGACCCGTTCTGGGACAAGTCAGAACAAGCCTTCCTTACAGCTTTGATTTATTTCGTCCTTGAAAATGATAACATTCCGAGATATGATAAGTGCTTCAATACGATTCTTAAAAAGGTTCAGCTTGCGAAAGTTGAAGATGACGAATGTTGCGGTGGCGGTGGCGAGAAAAGCACCACTGAAAAAGAACACGATGCAGAAATGCTAAAGACATACGGAAGTCTGTATAATCCTGATGATAAAGCCTCACCGCTCACAAGAGAAATGAACGCATGGTTCGCACAATGTGAACAACAAGGAAAAACGTGCAAAGCAAGAGAGTATTATGATACATTCTTGATAGCACCGCAGAAAACTGCAAATACAATCCTTATTACAACAGCGGTTGACTTACAGATTTTCGCAACAAAAACAGTTGATAACATAACAAGACTTGATGAAGACAATCCTGCTATGAACATCGACATTGATAAAATGGCTACTCAGCAGTCATATCTATTTCTCGGCATTCCTCAATCGCATCAAGCATACAACTTCCTTATTGCTATGCTGTATTCACAGCTCTACGGCAGAATGTATGATTTGGGCGAGAGAAAATTGAGAGGTAAATATCATATAGGATATACTCTGGGTACGCCCGTATTTGATTATTTCAACAGTGAAGAAGAAGCAAAAGACTTTTATCAGACAGTCACTAAAGATAACATTATCGAAACTGACTATATAAATGGTACAAAAATCTACAATCTGATATGGCGGTCACATATATACAAGACATCTGTTCTCAAAGAACCTCTTGAAAAGTTCATTGATGAATTGAATAAAATGTATATTTGGGCGGGAGACGACTTTGCAGGTGGCGACCCGTCACTGCCGATTCATATTAACTTCCTTCTCGATGAGTTTAAGAATATAGGCGAAATCCCTAACTTCCTGACAATTCTTTCAACGAGCCGTAAATATCGAATAGGTTCACACGTTGTTATTCAGGACATAGGGCAGTTAAAAACAATGTACAAGGACGGCGAACACGAAACCGTTATGGCAAACGTTGATACAACAATCTTCTTAGGTTCTATTTTAAAAGAGGATAAAGAAGAAATACAGAAGATGCTCGGAAAAACAACAATCCGACAGAAATCAACATCTTCAAGCAATTCAGGACTTTCTACGTCTTACACTCCGACTGAGGTAGACTTAATGAGCATAGACCAGATAAGCGCAATAAATCAACACGGCAGAGATGATGAACTTGTCATTATCCGTGATGTAACACCTTATCTGTGTCGAAAACTCAACTTAATGGAACACAAACGTTGGAAAGACGTAAAGGAAGTAAAGAAAAAGAACATAAAAGTAGAAACATATTATCGTAACAACAACAACGATAACATCTACAAACCGACTGAAAAAAAGTAAAGGACAGGTGATATTCAATGGCTGAAACGATGGATAAACTGTATAATGCTCTTGTAGTGTCTGTTGCCGCTTTAGGCTCGGCAAATACACAAGAGCTGAAGTTCAATCAAAAAACAATTGACCTCGTAAACGGCGTATGGGGCTATTTTGCCCTCATAGGCATAGGCTTAACACTAATTTATTTTCTGCTTGAAATGAACAGAAAATATGCACTTGAAGGGCGGGATATGACTTTAAAGACAGCTTTCTTGCCTTTCTTAAAACTTATGATAGCTATTGCCGTTATTGCTAACGGTGGTAATATTATTGGCATTTTGATAGGTCTTCATAACACCATTGTACAAGGTGTTACCGATACCTTAGTTAAAGACGGAGCTATGGATATATTGGGCGGTAGCAATGCGTTTGATGTCGGATTTATCGAAAAGATAATACTGATTTTAGGTCTCATAGGTTGTTTGGTCGTTACGCTTGTAGTAAGACTTGCTTGGTCGTACAAAGCAATCTTATTTAAAGTCGAATATCTGTACAGAATTGCAATCACTCCTATTGCTTTAGGTGATATATACAGCGGTAATAACAGTACAGCAATGAAATGGCTTAAATCATTCCTTGCTCTTGCACTCTATGCAATTGCATTTATTATACTTCCGCAAGTTGCAGTAAAACTGGCTTTCACAGGTGCTACAGTAACAATAACAGACCCATTAAGCCTTTTAGGTGCATTAGCATCATTACTTGTTGCTCCCATTGCCGCTTTGGGCTGTTTATCTGCGGCAAAACAAGCGGCAAATCAGGCATTAGGTATATAATGGAATAATATTCCACGTTACGTGGCTTAATGACCCATAAGTTTTACATGAAAGGAAAATAATTAAATGGAAATTCCAATTACAAAAGATATAAGAAAATTCAAGACCAAAGATATAGGCAATTTTTCGCTGAAGCAAGCGGGTGTTATTGCACTTGGTCTCGGTGTCGGCTTCATTACATATAAGCTTTCATCGTCTATCGAAACGGCAGTAATACCCCTTGGTATAATACTTATTTTAGGCTTCTTTAAGCCTTACGGAATGAGTTGCATTCAGTTTATTAAAACTGTAGGCATGGAAAAACTTTCCCCGCCCGTCTACATAAACGAAACAGATTTTGTCTACGACTTAGACAGATTCGGAGAATTGTACGGGAAAGAGTACACAGGTTATTACAATTGTGAACTTATCCAAAGGGAACAATTGCGAAATATAACAAAAAAAATAACTAATGAAGAAAAAGCCCTTATCATACGGTAAGGCAGAAGGGAAAAACGTAACTATGAAAAAGATGAACGAAACAAAACTCGGTAAGAGAGCAAAGCGTATTTACACAAGTGTTTGTACGGCACTTATGTGTTCTTCAGCATTTGCATTAAGTGCAGGAGCATTTGGCGAAGATGTTACTATAAACAACACAACAACAGATGCAAACGCACTCATGGGAAAAATAATCGGCATTTTGTTGACTATCACCAGATTCGTAGGCGTAGCTATGATTGTATACGGTGTCTACGAAATTGTAATAAGTTTCCAGCAGCAGCAGCCAGAGGCGAAGACAAAAGGCATCATTATGGCACTTTCGGGTGTTGCAATGGTTGCTCTTAAATCAATCTTACAGGCTCTCGGCGTAGTGTCCTAATCAAAAAACAAACAGCAAAAAACAACAGGTTGTTGTGTTGTCGAGGCAACCAACAGCCTCTTGTTTTTATACATATATAATAGGGAAAGGTAAAACACAATGAAAATAAAAAAAGTAATGTGCCTGCTCCTTGCGTTTTCTGCTTGCTTCGCTTTTACCGCTTGCAGTGATACAGCTTCGAGCAAAACCGAAAAAACCAACGGAGACAATACCTCGACAACAAACGAGACTCTTATAACAGGTATTCAAATCAAGGAACTAAGCAACGGCTATCGCAGTGGTAAGGAACTTTTACAGAACGATTACCGTGGCGGTGTGATGAGAGCCGATGTAGTAAAGAACACAGTTCTCAAAGCAATCGACACCCTCAAACAGGGAAACATAACCATAAGAAGCGACAATCCAAACTCCTACTGGACGGCTGAAGGTTATCAGGATTTCGTTGCAAACTTCTTCTCTACCAGTATCATTAACGATACTCAGTGGTTTAATGAAGAGGAAACGGATTTTGCAACTGTTATAACTCAGATGGCATCAACTGCAAACAGCTTTACAAAGATAAACGATAATGGGGAATATGTATCAAAGTACCCTGATTTAAATGTTAGTCGCAATGAAAAAGACGACTATGAAATCAGCGGTGCTACTACTGTTTTAAAAGGAAGTACATCAAGCACAAATACCGCTTATCGTATTTTATACGACTGTGATAAGGACTGGTGTAAAGCAGTTTGTACAGTAAACGTAAACGTTGACGCAATCAAGAACCCTGTCACAACACAAATGTTTGAGTATGCTCGTCTGGATAACAATACATTCGCAATTCAGACAGAGACGGAAAGGCTTGTTGCGATATTTGAACCTACTGCGGAAGATACAGACCTGCGTGAAAGACAGCTCAAAGAATTTTACTACAGCCGCCTTGCAGTAAATTGTAACCGTACTGGCTTTAAAGCGTTTGAACCTTTATCCGAAGTTGATGAAAATGAAGCATATTCGGCTGAAAATGCTCAGATAAACGCTACTATGAAAAATTATCCTTATATAAACCAAGACGGCGAACAGGCTTCTTATTACGGTGCAAAGAACAGCTTATTCCTTGTAGACAAGGGAAGCCTTAATAAAGAATGGGTATTTGAGGACAAAGCATTACAGCAGGCAATAAGTTATAAGGACAACAATCTTATCGTTCTTAATTACAATAAACTCGCTGAAAAATACGAGCAGTTTGTATATTACAAGGACAAAGCACCTTCTGATGATGAAGTAAAGAAAATCGTTGATGTTTCAAAACTCGTAGGTGACAACGTAAAGGTTGAGAACAACAACTCGAATAAGCCAAGTACAAGTAAGCCTACTACGTCTTCAGAAACACCCAATACATCAAATAACAGTATAACGCTCGACACAAGTTCAAACAATGACACTTCATCTAATATTTCAGCAAGCGAATCAAGCAGAGGCAATGACACAACAACGAGCATACCCGATGATATGCCAATGCCTGAAGAAAGCGAGAACTGACAATGGAGATGATAGGGGCATTAGGCAAATCTGCGAAAAAAGCCTCTAACGTTTATTTCTTCACTTGTTCAAAGAAAGAACTGGATATAAAAAGCATACGTCAGCTTATCGCTCAGTCGGGTTGTACACATACGATAAATCTTAACGGTGTTGAAGTCGTTGCCATAGAAAGCAATGACGAACTGGTAAGCGACAGAAGACTTGTCGGTTTTATCTTTAAAAGTGCCGATGGTGAAACGTATGAGTCAATAACACTGAACGAATATCCTGACCTTGACGAATATATGCGTTTTATGATTACAGACGATTGATGAAAGAGGTTTTATGACTCAGAGAGAATACGAAGAACAACGTTACTTGATACTGGCAGGCGTAGACGAAGCATTTAAGTCTTTGCAGGTTCTTGCCGCTGACCTAAAGAATGCTGAGGATACAGGTAAGAACAGCGTAACGCTTGTAAAGATGAAAGACGCTATCACTGATATTAACCGCTTATACGGAGACTACGAAGATTTAAGCCACGAGGAAATAACAGAAGAACCCGAAGGCGTGGGATACGAATTTGAAGACAATTATAACTTCGATGGCGGTTATTTAAAATAATAGCAATAAAGTATTTAGGGTTGTGTTTTACAATCCTAAATATTTTTCACTCTTTAAAGCCAATACACAAATTGGCTTAACCCAAAAACTGAAAATATGATAATATGATTACAGAAATTTTCAGTTAAGGAGTTAAATTATGGATTGGCACTATTTAGATAAAATGCACAAAAATCTTTTATATGTTTACGCTGATTGCCTTTCCAATGAGAAAGAAAAAATGATTGTATGCAGTTCATCAGATGCTTATGCAGATGATGAAGAAAAGGCAACGAGAATTTATTTTATTATATGGTTTGTATTTCGTTATTGCTTAAATTGCAAAACTCTTGACGAGGCTATGAGTTGTAACAAGCAAAAAGTGTTGGAAGACTACCGATTAAAGCCTTTCTTTACAGGACGTAATTTATATATCGGCACAGCCGAACACAGGATAACGATTTACGATACGGAAGACGTAAACCTTATCATAGAAATCCTTTATAAAAGATTGAACGCAATTGAACAGCTTGAATTGTATGTAAAGTATATGAAAAACAAACCGCTAAAAACACGTTCAGCTTTTATTGCTGAAAAATACATAAGATTTTTAAATGCAGAGGTAGAACGATTAAGAAATGGGAATATTTAAAAACAAGCTAATTGCCGTTCTGATGACATTCATATTTCTGACAGCTTGCATTCCTGTAGCTTTTGCAGAAAGCAATGATTATAACTATACTACGATTACATACGATGGTGGCTCGTTCGGTGTGTACGAGGGTGGCTTGAATCGTTTTCAGGGCAAAAAAGCAAAGAGCAGAGAAGAAATGTATGAAATTGAAAACAGAGTTAAAAACTGCGGATATATTCAAATATTCGGCGTATATTCTGATATACAAGAAAACGAATTAGCGTATTTCAGGAACTACGACAATGGTTTTTGGTTTCAGGACAAAATAAAAGAAACAGAATATAACCATCAATTTTATAAAGTGTTTGTAAATAAATTATCTTTTAACGATTTTGTCAATAGCTTCAAAGAAAATAAAACTGCTCCAGAACATACGGTAAGAGAAATTGAATACAGCACAGTAGTGCTATGTAGCGATTTTTTTGAAGACATAGAAAAGGCAGGCAAAATCGACAATGAAATCGGAGATGCTATCCCCAACTATTTTAATGTCGGCTACATCAAAATAACCGCATCAGTCAATATGCGATTGTTGTTGTACAACAACCACAACAGTCGATATTACATAGTTGATATTGACAAAAACAAGGACAACCTTATAAAAATTAAAACTGGTGCTTATCACGTTTTTACTGCTAACGGCAAGGATATAGCTGATTTAAGCAACACAAGAAGTGAAAACGCTTTGCCTTATAATAATATAATACAAATCAGTAGTTCCAATGGCAAAGATAACCCTTATACACTGGAACTGAATCAACTCATAAAAAAATATGAACTCAAAGATGTAACTAACGAAGAAAAAGCGGCAATTGCAAACGATAAAGTTCCTGATGAAAAAAACGAGATAAACAAAGAACAAACTAAAATCGACAATGATGAACTTAAAAACTTTGTAAAAAGCAGTAATAATATAATTCTGCCGATATTGTTCGTCCTGATTGCTGTTGTCGCTTCATTATGGATAATATATGAATATAAAAAGAGAAAGAAAATAAAAAATGAAGACGTTGAAAAAAGCGGTAGCGCAGTACAAGAAAGATACAAAAATCAGTGAAGGTGAATGGCGAAGAATGTGTACATTTAATAAAAACAATTTTAATAAAGAACGCCTTCTCGTACAGATAATAATAAGTAGATATGGTATGCCAGATGATTGTGCTGACTTGAACGAAATAAGCATAGCAAAAAAACTGTCAAGAGAGGTTCATAAAATCAATAAACACAAAAGCCAAATATGCAAGTAATACAATCTAATTGCATAACTGTGCAATATAATTGTATAATTGCTTGACATTGGGCAGTTATCGTGCTATAATAAGGAAAAATTAAAAAATATTTTCCTTAAACGTGAGTTTTGTATTGACAATTGCATTACATTATGCTATAATATAGGCAATGAATGAGATAGGAACTACGCAAACCTATCAAAAAAGACGTAACTCAAAAGGAGCTTTTTATGGCAAACAACAAAACCTACAACATTTGCGGAAACTGGGGACTTAAATGTTTCTCACAGCACATTGTAAGTAACAACAACGGTATAGCGACAGGTGTAATCCTGAGCTGTACACTTAACGGAAAGAAAAAGCAGGACGGTTCTTATCCAAAGGGAATACAGGTAAGCGTTTTCTGCCCTCTTGACGGTACTTGCAACATACAGGAATGCGATTACAGTAATACTCTCATAGATGTAAGCGGAACAATCGGTGTCCGTGAATACACAAACAAAAACAATCAGTTTGTTTCAACACTTTCTATATACGCTTCAAGCGTATCTATCCACGAATGGAAAAACGGAAACAACAACGGCGGTGGAAACAATTACCGCAACAACGGCAACAACAGACAGAATAACAATGGTTACAGCAACAATGGTTATAACGGCAACAATGGAAACAACGGTTATAACGGTGGTAACAACGGTAACTACAGACAGGGCAATAATCGTAATAACGGTTATAACAACAACGGTGGTTACGGCAACAATTACGGCAACAACGGTTATAATAATGGCTACAACGGTGGCTATAATGGCGGTTATAACGGTTAATGCAATATATAAGCGGCAATGCGTTGCAAAGCCGCTTACACACGGGCTGATGGGAAAAGACGAGGCGTAACGTCTGAGGGTTCGATACCCTCACAGCCCAGCTCCTTGCAGAGGGAAGGTGGGAACTTCCCTCTGAAAAAGGGAATAGAGAACGAATGGGTTTATATGGCATAAGCAAGCCTCGTGCTTGCTTATGTTCGCATATAGAGGTAATAATAATTATGATACCGATGACATTTCTTAATAACTACACATTTGCCGATATTACAATATGGTGCAAGTGTAACAAAAAAGATGAGTACATCTGCCTTACAGACTGGCAACCTTGTACTCACGAAGACCCTTTAATCTATGAGAGCAATGAAAAATATCTTGTTGCCTTATTTTCGCCCGCTTTGGCGAAGCACTACGTTTCGCCTATAAGCATCAGCGAATTATTCGAATTGGCGGGACTCAAAGATAATACAAATTTCCAACGACAAATACATATAAAGGTTGAAGACGATTCTGCTTCAGCGATGCTACTTGCGAAAAAAATAAGCCAAACAAACTCATTTAACACAAAATGCCAAATCACGAAGAACAACGATAAAAGTTTTAATTGCGAATTTAAACGGAGAAAAACCGAAAACAATCAACGTGGTTTCGTAACTTTGTTTACAAAAACACTCGTTGCCTCTGATAAGGAGAACTAAGTATGGAAAAGAAAGAAAAAATACTGTACATTGTTATGATAGTTCTTGCCGCTTTGATATTGCTTTATTGTGTAATATCAACTATAATAGAAAATGGTACGGGACAGCAATTTGCGAAAAGCGTTGAAAGTTATATTCAGGGTTATACAAACCCTATCGGTGACATTGGCAATACGATAAGTCAAGCGGGCGAAGAAGTTGAAGACTTTATAAGTCGGCACACATCAGACTCTTAAAGCCTCAATACTACTCGTACAATAATTTGTTGAAGTGAGGGCTACCTATGATGACAAACAATAATATATGGGAACAATTAGACTTTCCACCTCTTATGCAGGAAACAGATGTGCCATACGAGATATATCAGAGCTGTCAGGAAGTTATTTCTGTCATTTTAGATAGATTCGACAATCGTGTTACAGGCTTATGGTATCTCACAGACAATAATTACGGAACAACAAAAAGGCTTGTCCTTCGTACAACAGTTCCTTATGGTTCGAAAGAATATGTTATTGTTGAAGGCACAATAAGTGGTATAATACAGAATTGTATCGTGTACGATTTCTACGAAGATTTATGCGGAGACGGTGAGTATGTTCTTTCTGACATCTGGAAAGAGTTTAAAGAAGGAAAGGCTTTAACCGTATTCTATTGCAACGAAAAAAACAGTTTTGGGAAGACTGATGAAATATAAAAAACATACGAAAAAGGAGCTAATTATGAAAAAGGTTATTACTGCTATTATTTTAACTGCTTTATGCGTTAATCTGTTCGGCTGTGCTTCATCTACGCCTGAAGCAAGCACAACGTCATCAAATGCTACAGAAAATGTCTCGTCAAGCAATATCTCTACTGATGCGGATAGCGAGGAAGAAGACGAGGACGATAACAACAATATCCACATAATAGAAAAGAATAAATGGACTCTTCATTTAAGCTATGATTTTGAAACACACAAATACATTGCTTTTCCTCTTGATGATGAAACTATGTTCAAAAGTTCTAACGGAATGGATAACTATTCCGATTATTCGGATAACAGGAATGTTATCTCTTCCAACGGTGAATATGGAATGTTAATAAAAACATGGGTTAAACAAGGCGAAAATTATAACGTCAAACTCAATGACATTGTGGAAAAGCCTAATGTTTCCAAACATATTATTTATGATAAAGCGTTCGATAAAATAAATATAGATTGCAATCCTTACGATGCCTCTTTTGTGAAAGAGAGTGAAGAGAAGGTCAAAATCGGCAATAAGGAATGTATGAAATACATCGGAACAATTCAGCTTGATGCGGATAAGGGAACGTTCTACGCTGAATGCTATACATTCTTTGTAGATTCTACGCCGTGTTACATTCTGTCTGTAATGCTCAACGACATAAAAACAGACAAGGGTGATAAAGCGGCAATGGAAGAAAAGTTAAAATACATTATTGCATCTGCATACTCTCAGAACTGAGTCTCGTGGCTTAGTGAACCATTAATTATATAGGGAATCCGAAATGGGAAATAGAGAAATCCAACAGAGGGGGTATCAGTTGTGAATTTCGGAATAAAACTTCCTTTCGACAAGGGAATCATCTACGCTGATATAAAATCAGCAAAAATGATAATCTATGACACAGCACGAATGTATAACAAGAATCCTTATATGCTGTGTCTCGGAGCATATCATGCAGGACAGGCAGTGGAGAAGACATTAAAATATGTACTCGCACTTGTGAATCCTGTAGAAGCAAGAGAAAAAAACAATACACACAATATAGCAGAACTTATACTTGCTATAGAAAAAGGTTCGGTCGGTTTTATGGATTCACAGCCTGACCTTGTGCGGAATGCCGCAAACATATCAAAACTCAACGGATTGCGTTACGGAACGTGTGCTATAAACAGAAAACAGGCAATCGCCTTATATCATCTGGCTAACAACCTTGTGAACGAAATTGTAAGAAATATCGAAACAGGAATAACTTTTACTCCACGAGAGGAAACCTTCTATGTTGAAGAAGGAGATATAAACGTTACAAGAACACAAGCTTCAAGCTATGTCAACAACAGAAAAAGCGGCAATAACAATTTGCCACAAAACACAGGCTCGTATTTTTCACGGAACAATTCAAATGAAAAGCAGTCAAGAACACGGACGTATAACTACGACAAACCACCTGTTCTACACGACAGAAACGCTGTCGAAACCACTCAGCCACCTGTCTTGACAGACAGAAATAAACCTGTCGAGAATAACAACAATGCTTATTCCGAGCAAACACAGGAGCGTAGTTATATTCATAAAGGTGGCAACCCCAATTATCGAAAGCAACCATATCCCGCTCAGAATATAAACAGGACAGTGCTGAATAAAAACAAAGCAAAGCATATAGGCGATGATTAACCATACAAAAGTTGTTTCGTGATGTGGCTTTTTGACCTATAAATAAAATAGATAACAATGCTTTAAAAGCAGAAAGAGGTATTTATCATGAAAGACTTCAAACTTATAGAAGCACATAACCCTGATTGGTCTACAGATTGCGTTATTCTCACAGACGGCGAAGGTCGTGCAAAGGTTATTGCAAACGATGTAAGCAATAACGAAGTCATAGAAATCGCCCAACTCTTTTCAAAACAGGTAGGCGAACTTGAAAGCAGAGTAGGGGACGATTGGAGACCAAAAAGCGAAGTTTTCGGTAATCTCTACTGGAGCGAAATTCCTTCTATTCCCCCGATTTTTGATACTGGCAGAGAAGAAGGAGATTCAGATGAAAACGGAAGATATATCTATTGGGTATCGCTCTGTGATACAAAAAATATCATAGAGTATCTTGATGCCAATGTACACACAGACTGTTGTGGAGACCTTTCAACACACGGTTCGCCACACCCTGATTATACAAATTACTACAGCATCGAAAACTACGTAGACCGTATTAACGAAAAGCTGTATTCGGAAAAAGAACTTAAAGAGATACAGTCTCTCTTTGATGCTATCAAAGTAAATTACGATGAAGATGGTGGAGAACTTATAGATAAAGACTTTTTGCAAGACTCGAAAGAGATTGAAAGACTTTCAGAACTGCTTGATTGTCAAGCTTGCTACGAGACTCATGCGGAACTTATAAGACAAGCTAAAGAACAACTTGGCATAAAACCCGAACAAATAGTCATAGGTGTTGAGAGTTGGCAAACTAATGATGGCAAGTATAGACACCCAAATGCAGAAGAGTATTTGAAGGCTTATTCACAGGAACGCACAGAAAAAAGGAAAAACACGAAAGAAAGAGAATGATTTGTAAAGTCAACAGGGCGACTTAGCGTCCTTAAACCGAGCAAGTGGGCGTAATTCTGCTTTCGGGTAGTAGTCAAACTCTCGGTAAGGTACAAACCCTGTACATTTAATCCGTACAGGCATCACGCACAATTGTGCATTTTTGCTGAAGCAACACGCACGTTAAGTGCGTGACGTAAGGCACCGCCTTACTGTCGCAAGCTTATAGGTTTTAGAAGCAACCCGCACATCAAGTGCGTGGCGTAAGTGTCTATGACTATCTGTTCTGCAATCAGCATAACGAAGCAACACGCACGTCATGTGCGTGGCGTAAGATTAAGCCACATCAGTCCTTAACGATATATCATTACAGAAATGCTTGAAACAATATAAGACGAAAGGCGAATAAAATGAAAGATAATGATAAAAGGTGTGAACACGCACATAAAGAACATATAAACCGTTTTAAAATGGCACATAATATAGGCGTGGCTGAGTATATGCGTGAGAACGCCGAAAAATATGGTTTGCCTGCTGACGAAATGTATGTTATGGGCTTGTTACACGACATAGGGTACATAAAGCAACACAAAGGACATGAAGAATACGGTGCAGAATTGCTTGAAACAATGGGATTGAAGCCCAGATATATATATGCAATTAAATATCACGGTCTCAACCCCAATTTTATCAAAACGTTGCCTTATAAGGATTTTGACTTTGACACTGCCTACAAAACATATCCCGAATTAGTCTTGCTCTATGAAGCAGATATGTCTATAAACGCAAGAGGATATAGGGTAGGCTTTGATGATAGGCTAAGAGATATAGGCAACAGATACGGCTTTGACAGTACAGCTTACCACAATGCGGCGGCAACGGTTCAGTATGTAAAAAATCAATTAAACGCACTTGCAATGGAAAGAACTGATAGCTTCACCTTTGAATGTAGCAACGTTCAGGTAAAAGATGTTCCAGATGAATACAATTATGTTTGTGCATCAATTAAAAGCGATAATTCATTCGAAATTAACGCATTTTCGGTTTTCGCAAAAGTAATTGACGAACAAGCGGATACAATTACAGTCGAAAGAGCGACAAATTACGGCTTGTGCCAATTTAATAAGCCCGAACAAATGAACAAAAAAGACTTTGAAGAATATTACGTTCCTTTTGATAAAGGAAAAGTAGAAATCGAGAATCATTGCGTTAAAAACCACAACATTGAAAGATAATTATAAGCCCCTGACGGAACAGGGGCTTTCATATTAAGAAAAGAGGTTAATATGATTTACCTTACTGGCGACACACACGGAGAGATAGATATTAAAAAACTTTCTTTTCGCAATTGGAAAGAGAGCAGAGAACTGACAAGAAATGACTATCTGATAATTTTAGGCGATTTCGGATTTCCTTTTTATGACGAAGATATTATGAAACAAAAAGGACAGTATGCCGAATATCTTTACTGGATTACATGGCTTGCCGCTCGCCCGTACACAATACTGTGGATTGACGGCAATCATGATAATTTCAACTATTGGGAAAAACAACCCATAGCTGAAATGTTCAGCGGCAAAGTTCAGCCTCACCCACACGCTGAAAATATCTATCATCTTATGAGAGGTGAGGTGTACAAAATAGACGGTAAAACCTTCTTTACTTTTGGTGGAGCTTCTTCACACGATAAGCAATATCGAACACCAAATATCAGTTGGTGGGAAAAAGAATTGGCACAACCAGATGAAAAAGAAAACGCTTTGAACAATTTAGCCAAGCATAATTACAACGTTGATTTTATTCTCAGTCACACTGTTCCTTCGTCAGTTATAAACAAATTTGCAGAAGAAAAAATAATATTACCAATAACAGATGACACATCAAACTTTCTCGAAAACATTAAGAACAAAACAAATTACAAGCAATGGTTCAGCGGTCATCTGCATATTGAAAAATACGATAAGGAAAGCGAGTTACAGGTCTTATACAACAGCATAATGTTGCTTGACAATATGCAAAGTAACTGACAGACAAAGTGATTTATATTGACAAAAGCAATTTAAGAAGTTCCAATTGAAATTGATATTACTCCACCCATTATAGCGTTTTGTATTGACAATTGCATTACAAAATGCTATAATATAGGCACAAGCATAAATGCTTTGATGGCTAAAGGAGAACAAATGTTTTTTATCTTTATATTATCCGTAATAATTACGGGTATTTCAGCAGTGGTGCATATATATCTTGAAAGCGATGACAAAGAAAATGCACTTACTCATAATATACTTTTCACTCTTGCGGTTTTAGTGATGTATATGGCAATGTTTATTACTTATAATTTTGAATGCCATTACAACGATGCAAACAAGGTTGAATTGTACTTGAACACGAAATACAGTGGCAACAATTTTACTTATGTTTCAGAAGAAAGCGAAAATTCGTGGACGAAATATTACACATATTCAGACAAAAACGGAAATCAATTTAAGGTACAGGTTTGGAGCAACGAACAGTATTCAGATAATTATTGCTCTGTACTATTTGACGATGTGGCAAACAAAAATCTGAAAGAAAAGTATCCTTCAGATTTTAAATTGTTCGTTAATACTGAATTGGAATTTTTCAACGCATCGGGACGCTTTGAAAATTATAATGAATATTTAAAAAATTGTCACGGATTTATAAACACTTGCGTATATACAACGAAAGAACCTGATAAATACAATGAAATCCTTAAAACTATCAGCGAACAGTTCAAAGAATACGCCCTCTCAATAGATGTATATACGGTATCTGAGGAAACTTACAATTATGAAGACAGTTATGGGGATTCTGTCAGAGCGTTAAAATCTCGTTCTTATCTGATAGCAAACGGAAATGTGAAACAAACAAATTGATAAATTGGCAAAAACGTACCGAATTAGAAAGGAAACAAAATGGACGATAAAATCTGCATACGAAAAAAAGAGCTTATTAACGCTCTTAAAAGAGAAAAGGCAATGGCTATTATATCTCGTAACAAAGCTGTCTTCCGTGAAAATATAAACGAACAGGAAGGTGCAATGAATGTAATTGACACTTTAATGGCAACTATAGATAAAGACGTTCCTACCATAGAAGCTGAAGAAATAAGATACGGTGAATGGATTCATAATGAAGGCTATGACAAGCGAGATAATTTCTATACGTGTTCTTTATGTGGTCGAACAATAAACATTATCTGCGGTGATAGATTAGAAAACTATCCTTATTGTCACTGCGGAGCTAAAATGAGAGGAGAAGAATAAATGAGTTTATTTCGTGGGAAACGAGTAGGTGAAAGACAGTGGAAATATGGTAGTTATGTTGAACAGTATGGTGCGACACAAATATACCTGAAAAATGGAGCGGACGAGGACGGATTTGACTGTTATCACGTTGAACCCGAAACCGTAGGTCAGTACGCAGAACTGACAGATAAAAATCGTAAGGAAATTTTTAAGGGAGATATAGTTAAGACACTTGATGGTCAAGTAGGAATTGTAACATACGAATTTGGAGCGTTTGGTATAGGTATGATTGCAGGTAAAGATTACGAATGCCTCGACAGCATAATAAAAGAAATCACCAGTTGTGATACCTGCAATTACTTTCATAATTCGGATAATTTCATTTCGCTGTATGAGCTGATGTGGAACTACTATAATCAAGTAAATGATGATTGTTGTGATATTGTCGAGGTCATCGGTAACATCTATGACAACCCCGAACTGATAAAGGAGATAAACAAATGATTGAAGAAGAAATATTAAACGATTGTAAAAAAAGGTTTGCTTCGCATAAGGCAACTCTGATACAGGATACTGACCGCTATTTAATTTTCGATTGGCGCAAAGCCGATGGAAGTATCGACCATTACGTTAATTACATTCTCGACAAAAAAAGAGGCAACCTGATAATAAGCGGCGATTTGGGAGATTGCATTGCAACTTGGTATAATCCTGTTAAACCCAACGAGCTAAGATACTATATCAGAAGCATTGATTATTTCATAAGTAAATTCCAATGCTCCTCGAACAAATACAGATATGAATATGACGACATTTTTGAAGATGTTAAAGACCACCTTGAAGAGTATTACGACATAGATTCCCTTATGCAAACCTATGAAAATCATTACGGCTATGTATCCGATGAAGAAGATTTTTGGAGTAGTTTAAAAAACGAGATAAACAACTATATTTATTGTTTCGATGAACCGCCTCATTATTCAGATGACCTTTTGGGCTTCTTGTCAGATGTAGACGCTGATTGTTATGAATGGTTGTACGACTGCGGAAAAAGAGTAGATATGCGTGTATATCTATGGGCGGTCGGTTATGAAATGGCTTATAATCAGCTTGAAAAGCAGAAAGATTTTGAATATGATGAAAGATAACGCAAAACTGATAAAGTACGGTATAAACAAAACAAAAAGAAACCCTTTGGACGAATTTATCTGTTCAGAATGTGGATTCACTTGTCATAATCTTATGGGCTATGATAACGAAAAAAACGACTATTATGAAGTAGAACCAAACTACTGCCCTAATTGTGGAATAGCAATAGCAAAAAACTAAAGCATTACATATAGCATTATGTATTGACAAATGCAACACGTTGTGATATAATATAGGTAATCAGAATTTAAAACAGTAACCGTGTGCGAACCGCAAGCTCACATAAAAGAGCAGGAGCATTCGCATACGAATAGGGCGACTTAGCGTCCTTAAACCGAGCAAGTGGGCGTAATTCTGCTTTCGAGTAGTAGCCAAACTCTCGGTAAGGTATAAACCCTGTGCATTTAATCCGTACAGGCATCACGCATATTAGTGCAATTTTGCTGAAGTAGCTCGCACGTTAAGTGCGGGGTGTAAGCGCCCGCAATACGTGTGTATTTTCCTTCGCCGCAGAAGTAGCTCGCACGTCAAGTGCGTGGCGTAAGTTGATGAACCTGCACAGCACGTCCATACAGATGCACTGACGCAACCCGCACGTCAAGTGCGTGGCGTAAGTGTTATTGCTTCTATCATAACCATAAAAAGTGGGAAATAACTCGCACGTCAAGTGCGTGAAGTGCGTGGCGTAAGACCGTATACAAGTCCCTCAAGGCTGTACACGCCTGAAGCAACCCACACGGCACTACGTGGTGTAAGTGTGCTTGGAAGAATTACATCAATAGGTTCAAACAGGAGACATAACGAGAAACAACCACACAAGAGTGTGGCGTAAGTAAGTGTTCATATATTTTATACACGTCCTGTCATTTGACAAGGCGTGTTTTTGTTATGTGGCTTTGTGAACCATAAGTAAGGTAAAGAGAAATAAATTTGTAGAAAACAGACGTGCCTTTGAATGAGACAATGGCACAACAAAATAAAGACGTTCAAAAGAGAAGAAAAACATACGATATGAATGAGAGGTAACAAAATGTTTGAATGGAAAGTAGAAGATATGCGACTCAAAGAAGAAGCAATTAATGAGAATCTAAAATGGAGTAGCTACGAAGTATTTAAAAATACATACAGTGAACCTTATACATTCAAGTGTGAGAACGCTATCACCAAAGAAGAAAAAATCAAATTTGTTGATGAGATGACAAACGGAAAGCTCAGTTATGTCATAAATCTTGTTAATAAATTTGACAATGAAAAAGAAACTCTGCCGAAGGATTCTTACGGCGAAGTGAAAACCGTTTCTCTTAAAGCATGGCTGAAAAGAAATGATTCTAAACAGGTGATAGATAACTATTTCAAATGTGGATTAATACGCTTCTTTAATGATACTACTCGCATTCAACATTTAGATAACATCGGTAAATACATCGACCGTATATTCCATCACCAACTTGCGGTTTGCCTAAATGAGGAAATGAAATATTTTGTTACTCATGATGAATACAGCGTCCTTACAAACCAACTCAAAAATCAAATTGGAGAAGTTTACGGTTGCAAATACAGTGCCTACCTTGACAAAAGAAACATCGTACAGGTAGTAAAATCTTACGAAGGCTTTTCTCTTTGCACCTACGACAAAAACGGTAGTCAAAGAAAATTATCATTAGAAGAACTTAAAGAGGTAAAACAAGACTTTGATGAAATAGACGCTTTTATGGAAACACTGGCTCAAAAAAGACAGAAAAGCTATGAACACGACAACTTAAATATCAGGCACAAAAAACAAGAGGATTTTTCCAGATAAGCAATGAGAAAGAAAAGAGGATATTATTATGACAAAAGCACTTAACAAAGACTCAATCTTCAACGATGAGCAATACACTTGTTCTTCATATAATGAAGACACTAACGAAGAATTAGACTATTTCATTGACGAAAGCAATTGCTATGTCGGAGATACCGCCTATTTATATTCAAAAGAAGACGATGCTCTTTATGAAATGAAAATCGAGCATATTATTAAGCGTTCAGATAACGTAAAGTTTTATGATAGCTTGATAGAGAATGATAATGTTCTGCTTGACGGAGAAAGTGAATTTGATGCTGATACAAGTGCCGAATTTATCACAGACACGGACTGCTACCTTGTATGGTTCAACACTGTAGCGAAAGTGAAGGAAAACGATAAGGAACAACGTCCCAAAAACAAAATACAAAGAGATTTATAAAGCGTCATTCTTTTATAGAAGCACTAACTAAAAAAGCAGAAAGGATATGACACTATGGCTCAGATAGTAAAAGTAACAGGATATATGATTTTCCCCGATGATGGCGCATACGAGGAATGCAATGACATTGAAACATTTGCAAGAGAAATGTTAAGCAGTCGCTTTGACTGTATTCAAGCACCGTTTGAAACTGAGATTGCAAACATAGGTGAATGGAACGATAACCACGAACTTAATTATATCAATAAATCAAAAGAGACGTGCGAAAAATATTTTTCAAACTCGCCATCTCAAAAAAGCGAAAATAATACAAATCCACGCTCCAAAAACAAAATACAAAGAGATTTATAAACTTCATATTAGCCCCGTTTGTATCGTTCAAACAGGGCTATAATTTTTTAGAAAAGAAAAAATAAAATTCTTTTGAACAAGGGTTTTGTATTGACATTTGCATTACATTATGCTATAATATAGGCAGTAAAAAATGTTGAAAGGAAATTTTAACATGGTAGACGTACTTGTTCAACTTGAAAATAGTCTTAAATATGTGACAACATCATATATATACGCATTGGATATTTGTAATTTCTGGTGGAAAAAAGAAAAAGTTGCTATTCCGTATGTTATATGCTTCAATCCTGTTGGAGATAAAGAAAACACTATTTACGTCTTCACCAAAAGTCTTGAAGAAGCAAATAACCTTATCTGGCTTGCTTACAGCACAAAAAATCTTGACCTTCGTGCTTATGCCAATACAACTATTACGATAAATGAAGATTTGTATGACAAAGAAGATTTTAACGAAATACGAAACATGGCTGAACAGTTGCACAAGGAAGCCTAAAATAAAGGAAGTGGAAAAATGCCAATATGGTGGAGTAAAAGCACAAATCAATACACTGTGCAATGTTCGGGTTGTGGTAAATCAAGCTGTTGTATGGGAAGCGACCAGATTACCACAATGCAAGAAGCGGCAAAAGCAGTAAATATATTGCCTGACGGGAAAGGGCATACATACTGCGAAGAATGCTTGAAAAAAGGAATTGACAAGGGAAAAGTCAATAAAAAGCACTCTAAATAACGTAACAAAAGAGAAAACAGGGGATTCACGACAACAACTGTCGTTTATATATATATTACCAAACTCTTGTAATCTCCGTGATTACAAGAGTATTTCTTTTTTATAGGAGCAAAAACAAATGAAAAGTACAAGAATAATTGCAATTACGCTAACTGCAATAATGGCTGTAACAGCTTTCAGCGGCTGTGCAAACAATGCAAACAAAAACTCTCCCTCTTATGTTGAGAACAATCGCAAAGTAACGCCTGTCGCTACAACGAACAGTTCTGATGAGCGCATCTCAACTTCGGAAGCAGAAACAACAAGCATATCGGTAACATCAACGAAGGCAAATACAACTAAGCCTGTCGAAACAACCGTTACGAGTACAAAGGTGACAGAGACTTCTACACCTGTTACTACAAAGCCCGTTCCCAAATGGACGGAAACAAAAGCTGAAGGAAAGAGGTATCTTGCGGTATCGTGTTACAGCAGAAAGAAAGCAGTTCTCGGTGCTGAAACCGTTAAGCTGTACAATATAAATGACGAAGTTACAGTAACCGCTATAACAGATACAGGATACTATAAGCTGAAGGACGGCACTTTTATTCACAGCGATTATCTGAGTGAAGAAAAGGTTGTAATGACAACTACCACAACAACGGTTGCAACGCCCGCTCCAAAGCCTGTTCCTATAACAAGTTCTATGAAAAAAGAAGACAAACCTAAGCCTGTAAAGAACGGAAAATATATATCCTCTGGCTATGAGCCTCTTGATAATGTTATATTTCCTCTGCTTGACAAACTCATTAAGAATAATATGAGCGATGACGATAAAAGACTTGCAATTTATGATTATCTTGTAGGTTTTCAGTACAAAGAAAGAACACTTCTTATTCCTAAAAACAAAAAAGCTTACGAAGAACAACTTTACGCTATAAGTCTTTTTGAAAAAGGATATGGCATTTGTTATGATTTTTCATCTGCTTTTAAGTATATGACAAAAGCTCTTGGAATGAACACAAAAATGTATTACGGACAGCACAAAAGCAGAAATTCAGGATACACTCCGCATACATGGACTATGCTTGAAATAGACGGAATGAATTATTTTTATGACCCGTGCATGGAAAGAGTAATGATAAATGACGGCATGGGCGCAGGTAATTACTACAGATACAAAAAACCATATTATTGGTTTTATGACTACTACATAACTGACCGCATAACTGATTAAAAGGAGAAAAATGATGAACACATTTACAAAAAAGATTATCGTAACAATCACGGCTCTTGCCGCTATGACAACAAGCCTCAGTGCTTGCAGTGGTAACAACGAAACATCTATCGGAGCAACTACCGCTCCTAACGAAAACGCATCTATAGAAACGCTTATTGACGAGCAGATGCCCGCACTGATTGAAAAGTCAGAAGCATTTTATGACATATATCTTCGTTGCAACCCCGAAACAGAAAATTACGATTATAACACACTGCCAGAGGACGAAAACGGCTTCAGATATGCACCTGTAAAGACATATAAGAGCATAAAAGAAATGCAGGAAGATACTGAAAAGTATTTCACAGCAGACGGCGCAGAAAAGCTGTTTTACAGCGTTGCTCTCAAAGGTGTTATTCCTTTCTTTGTTGATGATAGCGGTCAGCTCAAAGTGATTGCCGATTCAATGTCAGCAGGAGAAAACAAGTGGGATACTTCATCGGCAAAAATTACATCATCAGACGAGAAGAGTGCCGTTGTTTATGTAGAGTATATGGATATATACGACACAGCCAAAAGCGCAGACTTCACCGTTGTTAATGACAAAGGAACGCTTAAAATCGACAATATCGTATACGACAACGAAAGAAAGTAATATGATAAAACCTTTCATACTCTGTGTAGCAGATAGGTATAAAGACATCAGGCATATTAAGACAGATTACCATTATGACAGCCAGACAATTATATCACCGCTGTACAATAAAGAATTATGTCAGAAATATCCCTCGCTTTATTTCTATCTGCGAAACATAGAACCGATATATGAAAATGAAAAGTATCATAAATTGGTGCTTCTTCTTTTTACATTACTTGAAAGTAAAATTAACGAACTTGAAAGAGACATAAACAGAGCTATTACTACAAACAGCCTTGAAGACTTCTTGGGAACAATGCAAAGCAAGATTTCCCGAATAAGAAAGAACAATCAAAAGCTTTCCTTTGACGATAGAATACTTTTGTGGTTTTTTGGCTGGGACGGATTAAACACAGGTAAAAGCAACGATAATGCCTTTTCAGATTACATCAAAGAAATCATACAAGATGACATTCTGATTGCGAACATACTGTCTGATTTCAGAAAGGCAGTATAAAGGAGTGTATTATGGATAACAAGAAAGAACGTCTCAAAAAAATATACAACCTTTCTCTTAAAGGCGTGGGGGGAGAAAGGGAACAGGCACAGGCTATCCTTGACAAGCTGTTGAAGAAGTACGAGTTATCTCTCGATGATATAGATGACGAGGACACTGCTTCTTATGACTATGAACTCAAATACCACGGAGAAGAACAACGTCGCATTCTTCATCAAACCATTTATAAGGTACTCAACAGCACAGACGAAATTTACGACATTCGATATACTTCAAGCGGCAGGCTTTGCCGTAATCGTATGGTTGTACACTGCACGGCTATTCAAAAAGTTGAAATAGAATTTCTTTTTGATTTCTACAAGCGGATATGGGAAAATGACAAGGAAATGCTGATGAAAGCATTTATCCAGAAGCACGAAATTTTTGGAAGTCTTAAAGAAGGTGAAAAGCCTAAAGAACTTCCAGAAGCAGAAATGTCTAAGATTTGTAATCTAATGAAAGGCATCTCAGACGAAACTCCTATTAAACAAATAGAAACCAAATGAAAGTAATACTTATTTCGCTCCTTGTTGTGCTACTGACTATAGCAACATTAGCTGTCGTTTCAATGGCAGTGTTAGACAACAATCACGAAGCACAGCTTAAAGCGGGAAGAGCGTTTATTATCTTGCTTATAACAACCATCATAGCGGGTTTAATAACAACGTTAATATATTTTGCATCTTCCTTGCCAAGTGTTGTAAGAAAAGAATACAAAAATGTTGATGTAACGATTGTTAACAGTTCACATAGCGATGCCGCTTTTTGGGGGCTGTTTACATGGACTCGATATGTCTCTTTTTTTGCGCCTATGCACACTGAAGAAGAAAATCGTATCACTGTTGTATATGAAGATAAAGAATACACGATAAGAGGCGACTCCTCATACGAAAAATATCTTGATAAGAAAGGAAAACAAGTAACGGGCATACTTGAAACTAAGTATTATTCCGATGATTCTATATCATACGATATTGTGGCACTTAAAGAAAAATTTAGGTAAAAATATTACCTTAAACCGCCACAATTGCTTGACATTGAGCAGTAAATGTGCTATAATACATATAACAAAAGAAAAGGTAACAAGGGAAAGTTACCTTCAGCCTACAATATTTCTATAGGGAGAAATGAATATGGCATACTCAAAAAAGACAGAGAACGTCAACGCAAACAACAGCTCATATAACGATGAAGGGTATCCTTTCGATGAGCCTGAGCAGAACAACATACCGCCTGTACCTTCAGGAGAGTACGAAGCACCGCCGCTTCCACCTGAGCCACCTGCACAGTGGGGAAACAGAGGAACACCACAGCCTTCTCAGCAGAGGTACAATAACGCACCTGTTCCTACACCGCCGATGAACGAGCCGCCCGCTCCCAACAACGCAGAGCGTCCAACACCGACAAAAAAGGAAATTCCGAAGATTAATGAGGAGTTCAATAAGTTAAAGACTTATGAAAAGCTTGCAAGAATAAGTGCGACATTAAATGCGCCAAAGAATCTGTACTGCGATTACGGCGACTATTGGTACAGAAATGCTGAATCAATACTCGAAGCGGTCAAGCCATTATGTATCGAATACAATTGTCTTCTGTATATGGAAGATGCTATTGAAACAATAGGCGAAATCACAGAGCAGAGCAACAACGGTATCGTTACAAGACCGAACACTTATGTTAAGGCTATCGCTCACTTTATTAATTGCGAAAACGGCGAGGAAATAAAGACTTCTGCCTTTGCAAAGGAAGCACAGCACAAGCAGATGTCAGCAGACCAGTGTACTGGCACAGCATCAAGCTACGCAAGAAAGTATTGTCTTAACGCTCTATTTTCAATTGATGACGTAAAAGACAGCGATACAAACGAACTGAAGCGGCAAACTAATGGTAGACAGAACAATGGCGGTTATAACAACAATAACGGCTATAACAACACTGATTTTTATAATTCACAGCCACCACAGAACAATGGCGGTTGGGGAAATAATAACAACAGTGGTTGGGGAAACAACAGAACGTAACAAAAGCAAAATGTAATATACGGCATAGCAAGGAAAGACAATTTCACAATCGCTATGCCGTATTTCTGCATAAGGGAAAAAGAGGTAAACACAATGGAAAATACAACACGTTTTATCAAGACTGTAAAAGTAACATACTCAGATGTTCAGAAAAATAAAGTAGACAGCAAAGTAAACGAAGCCGTAAAATTGATTAACCAAAACGGCGGTAAGGTAATCAGCTTTACACAGATTTTGTTTGGCGCAGGTATGTCAACGATTTATCTCATTTACAATGTTATTTACGAAGCAAAGCAGGAAATACCCGCAGAGATATTTAAAAATAAGAACGGATAAGAACATGGAAGAGAAAGAGAATAAAAAAGAAGTTACAACTTCCGAACAATTCAGAGAGCTTTGGAAAGAATCGGGACTGACCTATGTACAGCTTGCCGATTTGTTGGGAATCAGAACAGATACTGTTGCCAAATGGATAGCCAATTTGCGAAATCCACCGCAATATGTTGTGGAATATACAAAAATGATACTAAAAAAGAATAACCCGAAAACAAATGGTGATTACATACGGAGTATGAACAACGGACAATTAAGAGATTTTCTGATTGAGTTCTACGACTATAAAAGAAAAAATTCACTTGAGATGGGCGAATATCTTGACAGCGACAGCTTGATTAAAAAGGAGAAAAGCGTTGATTACACGAAAGACAAACGAAGAAATTTACGCAAGCCTTAACGATGAACAAAAGGCTGTTTTCGATAGATTGAAAAACGGCGAAAATATTTTTATCACAGGAAACGCAGGCACGGGAAAATCATACCTTGTAAATGCTTTTTCCGATTACTGCGATAATGAAAAAATAAATCTTATAAAGACCGCTCCTACTGGCGTAGCGGCAAACGAAATCGGTGGCGCAACCATACACTCACAGTTTGGTATAAGAGTAGGTATTGACTTCAATAACGCTAAAAATGTTGATTTTCTTGAAAACTGCGATGTTCTGCTCATAGATGAAATATCTATGGTTCGTATTGACCTTTTTGATAAGGTTATGAAAGCAGTTAAGCAAAAGAACAAGGTAAGAGTAAAAGCAGGAAAGAACCCTATACAGCTTGTATTTGTAGGTGATTTCTTTCAGCTTGCCCCCGTTATAAACAACAAAGCAAATGAATCAGAATTTCTGACACGCTTTTACAAAAAAGATGTGGGCGAAGGATATGCGTTCCAATCAAAATACTGGCGGTCGTTCGGCGTAAAGCTCTGCAATCTTACTCAGATAATGAGACAGGAAAGTGCAGAATTTTGTCACGCATTGGATTTGTGCAAGAAAGGCGATATTTCTTGCCTTGACTTCTTCAAGCGGTACTCTTGTAAAAAAGAGATTAAAGACGCAATATGGGTCTGTGGACGCAATCAGACTGTTGCCGCTAAAAATGCCGAAGAACTGGCAAAGTTGAAAGGTAAGCTATATAAGAGCAATGCAATATACAACGGCGAAGTAAGCGAAAAAGACCGTCTGTGCGAAGATGTATTTGAACTTAAAATAGGTGCAAAGGTAGTAATGACAAGCAACGACACCACAAATTGTCTTTATCAAAACGGTTCTGTCGGAACTGTCGTTGCATTTGAAGACGATACAATATATGTCGATTTCGATGGTGTCGAAGAAGTAGTGCCTGTAGGGAAAAAGAAATTTTCTAAGTATATGTATTCGCTCAAAAACAACAAAGGAACTCTTTCAATAAAAAGAGACGAAGTAGGCTTTGCGGTGCAATATCCGATGCGTTTGGGATATGCTGTTACTATTCACAAGTCACAAGGACAAACCTATGACAAAATGAACCTCAACCCCGAAATCTTCTCAAACGGACAGTTATATGTTGCTTTGTCAAGATGCAAGTCCATAGAAAACCTCTACATTCACGGATACCTGTCTCAGCGAATGGTAAGAGCTTCAGCGGAAGTAAACGCTTATTACAATAATCCTGACGAATACCGTTTCTTTGATAATGAAAAGCCAATGGAAAAAGAAAATGATATGATTCAGCTTACCTTTGACGCATTGACACAATAATCGTAGAATGATATAATGAGGGCAGAAAGGAAACACAATGAGCCGAAAAGCTTGTTTATTAACACAAAACGATGTGCCACAATACATCAAAGAAATAGTTCAAAGATTACGTCCAGTTCTTATACAATTTGAGGACGAAGATGGAAATTGGTGGGGATATACATTCCGACTTGATGCCAAATGAAAATGTGGGTATGAATCACAACTACAAAACGATTGTAAAAAACTACTTAAATGGTGTGAAAGTTGGTATGCTCATGCAAAATTGATTAAGTATATGTGGTGGTATAACGAAGTAAGCACGTCAAGAAAACATGAACTTAATGGCACATATCAGCATCAACAAAAGGCTTTGCGTGAAAAATGGCGAAATCACGCATACCTTGTTATATCTGACCCCGTAGCAAACAGATTTGAAAAAGATAACTTTTACAGGGCGGTCAAGAAATGAAAGAATAATAACTTGCATAAAAAATTCCCTTACCTATTCAGTAAGGGAATTTTCAAATTTATATAAAAATTTATTACGTTTTATAGACAAACCCCTTGACATTTCCAAACTTTCATGATATAATAGCACCCAAAGGGTTTGCTTTATCCTACGAGAAGGGCAATCTCTCATAAAGGGCGGAAGAGTCACCCTTTCAGTTTTAATTGAAAGGAGGATGATAAAATGACAGAGTTAACAGCCTGTTTTCTGCAATTCTTATCTGCTATTTACACTGAGGCGGGGTCGTCGCAGTTAGATGCCAATACTCTTGGCATAATAACCGTTTTGGTTACTTTCGCATTGTGTATGATAGCAATAAGCAATATCATCGGAATCGAAAAGATTTGTGACAATATGCTCATCATAAAGATAAGACTCAAAGGGATTCGTCTTTGCTTCTTCATGTATATACATATACGTAAAGATATGTATAGAGTGTCTTAGGAGTCTATCTATGTAGCTTAATTTATCGAAGCAAAACAAAGTCCGTATTTAGAACCTATGGCTTTGCTCTCTGCTTCTTCCAAGCGAAAGGGTGGCTATTAATCCATTCTTCCGCTCTTTTTTTGCACAAATACTTCAAAAAACGACCTTTATATTATATCACAAAACAAACCAAAAGTCAAGCAGAATTATAATTTTTTATCAACCTCAGACGCTAACCCATTTTGCATCTAAGGTTGGTTTGTTTAACACGAATAATATGTATTCATGTACCGCCGTTTTTATGATAAAATTTAAGCGAACACTCAATATTATTGACATCTCAATTATAACACAAAACGAACGGATTTGCAACATTTAAATGATACGTTTTCTTTGTGCTGTTTGTAAAAAAATACACAATATTCATTGTAAATTATGCACAATAATCATTACTCGTTTATATGGCAAACATTCTTTAAAAGAATATCAATCTTGCCACAATCACAGCAATTTTGTTGACGTTCAACAAATTGCTGTGTTATAATTAGGGCAAAAAAGCAAATCCTACAATTGATAAAGCGGCTATATGCAATAAGAGGAGAAAATATGATATATCATTGTGATTTAAAGAAAATCGTTGATGATTCGTATGAAATTGAAATCGGCAGAAAACTTTCGGACGTATTGATTGACGATATAAAAAGCGGTCTAAGCGGCAATGTAAGGAAATTTGCTGTTGTAACAGATGACATTGTTGCTCCGCTGTACGCTCAACAAATATATAACAAAATACTCAACGCAGGCTATCATGCCAATATGTTTGTTATACCAAACGGAGAAAAATCAAAAACCAGAGCAATGAAAGAATTTGTTGAGGACTCAATGCTTGAAAAAAGCTATCGCCGTGACTGCTGTGTAATTGCAGTTGGCGGCGGTGTTGTCAGCGACCTTGCAGGTTTTGTTGCAGGAACGTTCGGAAGAGGCGTTCCATTTATCAACTATGCAACTACGCTACTTGCGGCGGCAGATGCTTCAGTGGGCGGCAAAACAGCGGTAGACACACCTTTGGCAACAAATCTCATAGGTATGTTCAATCAGCCGAAGAAAGTATATATTGATATAGATGCGTGGAGAACACTGCCTGAGAGACAAATATCAAGCGGTTTGGCTGAAACGATTAAACACGCTTGTATAGCTGATAGTGAGATGTTCAGTTATCTTGAAAACAACATTGAAAAGATACTTGTAAATGACAAAGAAGCCTGTGAATACATATCCGAACATAACTGTGCGGTAAAATATAAGGTAGTAATGAAAGACGAGCGTGAATCAGGACTGCGTGAGGTTTTGAATCTCGGTCACACTGTCGGTAGAGCTGTAGAAACAGTAAGCGATTACGCCCTTCTTCACGGTGAAGCCGTATCAATAGGCTTAATTGCTCAGGCTCTTCTCGGTGAAAAATACGGGTATATCTCTCACGATAACGTGCAACGTATAATAAACCTCTGTAAGAGAGCAAAGCTCCCTGTGCTTGTTCCCGACTACATTGATAAATCCGCTCTTACACAAAAGCTATACACTGATAAAAAAGTTCGTAACGGAAAAATCAGAATGGTATTTCAATACGAAATCGGGAAAATAGTGAATTTTGGTAATAACAATTATGCCAAAGAGATACCCGAATCTGATATAAAAGAAATTCTCTATAGAATGTGATATTGACAAAAAGCCTTGCATTGACAAATGCAATATAAAATGATATAATATATGTAATCAGAATTTAAAGCAGTAATCGTGTGCGAAGCGCAAACTCACATAAAAGAGCGGGAAGATTCGCACACGATTAGGGCGACTTAGCGTCCTTAAACCGAGCAAGTGGGCGTAATTCTGCTTTCGAGTAGTAGCCAAACTCTCGGTAAGGTACAAACCCTGTACATAAAATCCGTACAGGCATCACGCATATTAGTGCATTTTTGCTGAAGCAACCCGCACGTTAAGTGCGTGGCGTAAGCATCGTTATAATGGGTTTTGTTATGCTTTCTGAAGCAACCCGCACGTTAAGTGCGTGGCGTAAGATAGGTCAACGAACTACATCAGATAGATAATAACGAAGTAACTCGCACGTTAAGTGCGTGGTGTAAGTGAAAAAAGAATTTGAGGTTGCGCCGTCAACCGCAGGAAGCAACCCTCACGACAGTATGTAATATAAGTATTTGGTATGTTTGAAATGAATATCGACTACCAAACTTGATACAATGAAAAAATACAATCCCGTTTGTTCAATGCAAATGGGATTTTTTATACGAAAATTTATCCTTCACTTGTTTTGTATTGACATTTGCAACACAAAATGATATAATATAGTAAATTCGATAACAAACTAATACATGGGGGTAATTATGTCAATAGATACTTTAATAAGAAAATACGGTCTATGCTTTAAAACGCTTAATGAAGGTGACTTTGTACTATCATCAACTATACCGATAGATGAATGTGATGACGAAGATGCCTTCTATATAAAACAGCATTGCGATGAAATTGTACAGTATTTGGTCGAAGAAAAGTTTCAATATAATATTAATATGGGTTTTATAGATGCGTTCTTCACATATTTTTCACGAGAAAAGCGAGCCGCACCTTTGATATGTAAGGCAAATGCCATTATTGACGGCGAATACGATGACTGCGATAATATAACAATAACTGATGATAAACTTAAAGAAATGTACAAAAACTACGGATTCCCTATATCAAAGAAAATAATAGGAGATGGCATAAAAGATAAAGAGTTACTTGATGAAAACCTTCTATTATTATGCGAGAAAGCCGTAAATGCTGTCATAGAAAATCCTAAACAGTCAGACCCAATTGTTGCAATTGCTTTGAATGAAGCAAGAGCTATAGCTTATGACAGGTATCTGTTTACCTGAACAAATACATAAATTCAAAAACCTCTTTCCTTTAAATAGGAGAGAGGCTTTTTTTATTATGTGGCTTTATGAGCCATAAAGAAAATGTAAAGACAATATATGTTCAGAAAGAGCAAAACAATATAGAAGTTACAATAAAAACAAGCCTGATATGCGTTAAGGTTTGTAATGTGGCTTATTGAACCATTAATAAAACAGAACAAAAAATAACATAAGTTTATTTTTAAAACAATGATAAGAGGTATTAAAATGGAAACAAAAAAGATAACCTGTAGAGGAATCGAATACGATTTCAAACAGCTACCCACTTACGAAATAATGCGTAATAATGTAGCGAGGGAAGTTGAAAAAGATTTTGCCGAAATGGTAAAAGAAGAAGAGGAAGAAAGAGAGGATTACTACGCAAGCAAAGAAGCGGCTCTGAGAGCGGGAGAAGATTTTGAAATTGACGAAATCATTGAAAGTGGTGTGTCTGTAATCAATGAAGATTATAAAAACAAGCTCATTGATGAAAAAACCTATGACTATATGAGCCACTATTATGAACTTAATGCAAATGTTGTTCTTGACGTTGATGCAAGCGGTTCATACGATAAGGAATCGTTGAGAAAAGCTGTTTCAGAACAATACAATGTTCCTGTTGTATCAATCAAGGAATACGGCGAAGCAAAAAACAACGAAATCTTACGCCAAATGACATACGACAGTATGCTTAAAATGTTTGAAAGTAAAGATTATACAAATTTCCTTGACTTAAAGGCAAACCTTTCAAAATATTCTCTTAACAATATTGCTATGGTTTATAAACAGCGTCCTAATGCAATAGCAGTGAAGGGTAGCAACGATTGGTTTAAAAACTATAAAAGACCACTTATTGTTGGTGAAGCAAAGAATGGTATCAAAATATGGAGACCGTTAGCTGTCACGTTGACTTCCGAAAAAGACATTGATAAGTTCCTTTCATCAGCTTTTTATGATAGCAATAGTACAACCTATAAGCGTAAGCACGACAGTATGATGAGAGAGCTTAACGAAAAGGGTAAACTTAATGAAATCAAAGGCTATACCATAGGGTATGTTTATGATATTTCTCAAACACGACCTCTTGATAGAGCCAACGACAACTATGATTTAATAGTAAATCTTCGCAAGCCTCTTACCGAAGGCGTAGAAAACGCTGAGGAAGTAGGACGTGCTATAGCAACGACACTTAAAGGAAAAGATGCCACTTTCGATTTTGACAAAGATATTTCTATATCTCAAAATCTTTATAATGCTATATACAAAGATGCGGCAGGAATATTTGCGTCTGCGCCGCAAAGTGTTACAGGTATTAAATCCAATGATATAAGTTCCGCAAAGGTGCAGAAGATTGAGTCGTTGATTGCTACATACCTTACCTGCAAGCATATTGGCATTGATTGTGCAGATAAAGTGGCTCTCGAACTTACCAATTATATGAACAAGGATAATATACCTACTGCGGAGCTTATCTTACACGGCAGGAAAGAAATATTTGGAACTGCTTTCGATAGAGGTAGTTGTTATGCAAATCAGTTTATAAAAGCATTTGATACCAAATACAACGAAATACTTATCGACAGCCCTCTTGTAGAAAGCCGTATCGAAGCTGTTCGCAGAGGTTGCAATCTGAGTAAGTTCGTAAATGACGAAAGCCCCGAAGTGCGTACAGCGGTTGCCAATGCTTATTACGGCTTGGAAAAGCTGAAAGATGACAAAGATACTGGTGTACGAAGCACAGCAATGGAAAGACTTGATTACCTTGCCACAAGCAAAGACAGTAACAACCGTATCTTAGCGGCAAAATGCGGTTATGCTCTCGATATTCTTTGCAAAGATGTAATGTCTGAGGTACGGGCAGAAGTGGCAAAACAGGGCTATGCTCTTGATATACTTTGTAAAGATAAATTTCCTTCTGTCTTGAAAGAAGTAGCACGTCAGGGATATGCGTTGGAACAACTCAAAAAGAGCAAATACAAAGAGGTTCGTGAAGTAGCAAGCGAAACGGAAGAAAAACTTGCTCAAAAAAGCGAAAGCAAAAAAGCCACTCATCTTGACAGATGAAAGGCTTAAAATAGAAAGGAAAAAATATTATGTTTGAAAAATTCAAAGAAAACAGACAGTTGGCAAAACTCGCTAAAAGTGACAATTGGGAAGACAGGGCAGAAGCGGCAAGGAGAGGATATAAGCCTGAAAAGCTTGCTCACGACAAAGATGCCCGTGTTCGTATGGCTCTCGCAGAAAACGGCTATGCTCTTGACACTCTTGCCGCTGATGAAAGCTCTTCAATCCGAGCAATGGTTGCCGAAAAGACAACAAACCCTTTAACACTTGCAAAGTTGTCTAATGACATTTCTCCACACGTTGCTCGTGTTGTAGCACAAAACAATTACACTATGCTCGACACGCTTTACACTTTGGCTAAACACAGTGATGCCGAAGTCAGAGCTTGCTCTGTAGCAAATATGGATTTCTCCATACACTTAGACGACCTTGCAAAAGACAGCTCGCCTCTTGTCCGTTTAGCCGTTGCTCAGAAATTGGTTGATAATGGAATGAGTATTGACCGCTTTGCACACGACACTTCAGATAGAATACTTTCTTTGGTTGCACAAAACAGCACAACAATAGAAGTGTTACACGACATAATGACACAAGCTAAAGAACATTATGTTCAGGAATTAGCTCAAACAGCTATAACTGATATATTGGCTGACGCAAAAGAAAATAAAGAGGCTCTGCTTAACAGCCCTAACCCTGAAGACAGAGCAAAAGCGGCAAGCTTCCGCTACGGGCTTGATGTTCTTGCACATGACAAAAACGCTATAGTAAGAGAATCAGTAGCACGAGTAACAGATAATATCAATCTCCTGATGGAATATACAGGGGATTCATCTCGTATCGTTCGTGCCGCAGTTGCTGAAAGAGGTATCGGCTTAGATAAACTTGCAACAGACAAGGAAGAAGCTGTGCGAATTGCAGTTGCCAAGAATCCTAAGACACCTACATACACGCTTAATTCAATGATTGCAGGCGCATCATACGATGAGAAAAAGGCTATTATAAATAACCACAATGTAAGCAGAGAGGCACTTGTTAAGCTGTCAAAGGATTCGTTTGAAGACATTGCAAAAAGTGCAACCGATACACTTGCAATAAGGAACGGACAAGAACACGAAAAAACACAAAAAATGGAACGATAAATCTACAAGGCTTATTGATTGCACATATTATATTGTTTTGTATTGACAAATGCAATACGTTGTGATATAATACAGGTAATTAGAATTTAAAACATTAATCGTGTGCGAACCGCAAGCTCACATAAAAGAGCAGGCGCATTCGCACACGATTAGGGTGACTTAGCACCCTTAAACCGAGCAAGTGGGTGTAATTCTGCTTTCGGGTAGTAGCCAAACTCTCGGTAAGGTACAAACCCTGTGTATTTAATCCACACAGGCATCACACACAATTGTGCAGTTTTGCTGAAGCAACACGCACGTCAAGTGCGTGGCGTAAGTCCTTTGCCAGTGTTATACTGGACTTGTGTAAAAGACGCAACCCGCACATCAAGTGCGTGGCGTAAGTTCCATTAGTGCAACAATCTTGCACCAACGCTCGAAGCAACCCGCACATCAAGTGCGTGGCGTAAGGAATAGTCGTGAACGGCGTGAGTAACAGCACGAGAAGCGACTTGCACGTTAAGTGCGTGGCGTAAGAATGTGGTAGTTAAGATTTATCGCCTTGACGTAAGACGCAACCCACACGTCAGGTGCGTGGTGTAAGATGCTATACTGGTATCATAAGTTAAAGTAACCTGCACGTTAGTGCGTATATTATACGAACACGTCCTGTTATTCAACAGGGCGTGTTTTTGTTATGTGGCTTTGTGACCTATAGAATAAGTATAATCATAATTTTCTTTGAAAGGAAAATAATTATTATGGATAAAACAGAACTCCTCACTTCTATAAAAGCAATGACCGCAGAAGAACGTGTTAAGACGGCTTACACTACAATGGACGAAGAAATACTTACCATTCTTTCCGAAGACAAACGTTGGTTTGTTCGTGAGGCTGTCGCTTCTAATCTGAACGCATCACCTAAAACACTGGAATCTCTTGCTGAAGACAAACAAATGGTTGTGCGTGAAGCGGTTGCGAAGAACCCAAATACAGACGCAAAAACATTGTATAAACTTGCTACCGCAAAAGACAACGCAATATGGGTACGCATAGAGGTTGCAAGAAATTCTAATACAGACATAAAAACGCTAAACATTCTTTCAACGGACAAAGAACATAGTGTTCGCTTAACTGTTTTAGAAAATGAACACATAAACGAAGAAATAATAAAAACACTTGCTCGTGATTCTTGTGTGAATGTTCGTGCAACAGTTGCAGAAAACCTAAAAATCAGTGTTCCGATACTCGCAACACTTGCACAAGACGAAAGTTGGGAAGTGCGCCTTGCGGTTGCTCGGAATCCAAAAACAAGTAAAGCAATTCTTGCTGAACTTGCTAAAGATAATAATTGGCTTGTGCGTGAAGCTGTCGCTAAGAACTCGCATACACCATCAGAAGTGATTGAAACGCTTATAACCGATTCCGATATAGGTGTTAGAGAAGCGGCAAAGGAAACAAAAACCTGTAGGCAAAGCGTCAAACAGGATAAGCATAAAAGAAACTCATATCAAGAAAGGAAATAAAGTAACAATGAAAAAAATAATAACTTATATGTCTGATGACGGCAAAACATTTGACAATGAACTGGAATGTGCTAAACATGAAAGAGACCAAGCTATGCGCAATAACGCTGAATTGTGCGTAGAAATGGCTCGTATTGATGACCTGATTGCAAAGAAATATATGCCAAACAGTGCTGACGAAGCACCTGTAAACAATAGCCTTTTATGGCTTATCGCAGACATAGAAAATATCATTTTAAAAGATAAGCAAGCAAAGAACGGTATAATTGATATAATAAACAGTTCTCCTCTTGCGGAACAAATCAAGAGCCTTTTAGATGAAAATAAAATAACTGAAAACATAAAAATTCGTTCCGATTTTTTGTCTGCATTTGCAAATTACGACTATACAGAAATAGCGAACAAATTAGAATACGCACTCTCAGAACAAGATATAAGTAACCTTGCATACATTTATCAGAATGAAAAATGTAAGGAAGAAATTGAAAATTTGCTTTGCAAATGCAACTTCCACAATGAATATGTAGATTTTGCTACAGGAAAATGTGATGAATATATTCTTGGAGAACCGCCGAAAACGGAAAAGAACAACAAGCCCAATGAGCGTTATTGAGGTAGAATACGAAGACGAAATGTTCAATATAGCTCTTGAAATGGTGCAAAAAGCCATAAACAACATTCCCGTTTTTCAAAAAGTGAAATAATGCCTAAAGCTATTTTGTATTGACAACTGCAATACATTATGCTATAATTAAGTCATTCAAAACATTAACCGTGTGCGAACCTCAAACTCACATAAAAGAGCAGGAGTATTCGCATACGATTAGGGTGACTTAGCACCCTTAAACCGAGCAAGTGAGCGTAATTCTTCCTTCGGGTAGTGGCTTAACTCTCGGTAAGGTACAAACCCTGTACATTTAATCCGTACAGGCATCACGCATATTAGTGCATTTTTGCTGAAGCAACCCGCACGTCAAGTGCGTGGCGTAAGTTTAACAAAAGCAAAGTCATCTACGACTGGGACGGAAGCAACCCGCACGTCAAGTGCGTGGCGTAAGTTCCCATTCTCTTTCAATGTTGGCTTCCATGTTGAAGCAACCCGCACGTCAAGTGCGTGGCGTAAGAAATGTATAATCGTATACACTTACAATGTACTGCTATGAAGCAACCCGCACGTTAAGTGCGTGGCGTAAGATATGGAACTTACATTATCACTTGAAAAAGAACCACCGACAAAGCAATCACTCCGTTTATATGAATATGCGTCCTGTTATTCAACAGGACGTTTTTTTGTTATGTGGCTTAGTGAACCATAAGTAAGGTGAAGAGAAATAAATTTATTGTGTCCTATAAATCGTACACACAAAAGGTTTTGTATTGACGTTTGCATTACAAAATGCTATAATATAGGTAATGAAAAAGCCAATAGCCAAAGGAGAAAAATATGGGACACGCAGTAAATTATGATGTATTTAAGACAACCACAAACAAGAGCGAAATATACTCTTATGTGAACCAAGCCGCAATTTACGAAGGTGATTATCACCACGAAGTTGGAACAATAGAGTTTAAAAATGTATGCTTCAACAGCAAAGAAGAAGCGAAAGAATATATAGAAGGTCTTGGCGGCTTCTATATGCAAGTAGCGGTAAAGTTCAAACAGAATGACGGTAAGTATTCAAAGACTCTCACGGATAAAGAAAAGCAGTTGCAAAAAGCAAAGCAAGATTATTATTCTTTAGACCGCAAAATACACTACGCTGATTGCAAAAGCGAATACATAGGTTGTAAACACTGTGGTTCAAAACTTGCAAGAAAATATATTAAATCCAACCATTGCCCTCTGTGCAACAAGGATATAAGACCCGAATGCACGCTTGCTCGATTATCTAATATGAAAGCAAAAATAACGAAGCTTGAAGAAGATTATAAAAAGCAAAAGCGTGTTGAGGACGCAAAGAAGGCAAACAAGGCAGAAACATACTGGCTTGTAAAAACAGAATATCACGTTTGATATTATACAGCACTGAGCGGAGCGGCAACGCTCCGCAATAAGTGCTAAGTGTAAAAGGAAAAGCAAAATGACTGATTACGAACTCAGAAGCCTATATTTTACCTATAACAAAGAACTGCTTTCAAAGTATGCAAAGCACGAAAACACTGAGTTTCGTAGAGCGGTTGCGTGGAACAAGCATACAGATGAAGCAGATTTACTGATGCTTTCAAAAGATGAAGACCCGATGGTGAGACGCAATGTACTAAACAATAGTAGTTCACCTTATGTGTTACTATTAGAGTTAGCCAAAAGCGACAACAAGCTACTTGCCGAAAAAGCTTCAGAAACAATAGAAATAAAGAAACATATTGATAAACTACGCTTTAAAAGGGGACGAGAATGCTAACAATTATAATAGGGAAATCCGCAAGTGGGAAAGACACGATACAAAGAGAACTGATTGAAAGCTACAATATACAGAACATCATAACGTCCACAACACGTCCTATCAGAGAAGGGGAGCAGGACGGAAAAGATTATTGTTTCATCTCAACAAAAATGTTTGAAAAAGCGATAGAAGACAATATGTTTTTAGAGTACCGAGTATATAACACATCGGTTGGAAACAAACATGATTTGTGGTATTACAGTACTCCAAAACAAAAACTGGCGATAGGCAAAAATTATTGCATTATAACAGATGTGCAAGGAGCAAAAGCAAATATAGATTACTATGGAAAAGAAAACTGTTTTGTTGTTTTTGTTCACGCTACAGATAAGATAAGAACAAACAGAGCAATGCAACGTGGTTCTTTTGATATATATGAATGGGAAAGACGATTAAAAGATGATAGCCTTAAATTTTCCTCAACACAAACCGATGGTTTGATTGATTTGACTATAGATAATGACGGAAAAGACAATATTGCAGACCTTGCAAAAACAGTTTACGAAAATATAATAATAAAACAAAAAATGCGTGTTTTTCAAAACAGGAAGGAAAGATAAAAATGTATTACGCATCGGGAATAGATTATAAGAACACAATGAATAACGCTTATCGCCTTTGTGTGCTTTTCAATACTTCTGAACTCATTGAGCAGAATGAAGCTTATTGGCTACCAACTGACGGCGATAACTTAATGTGTTTGCAGGTCACACCACGTTGTTATGAAACCAGTGATTTCATAACGTTATTTGAAAGATATGCTTACAAATCTCTTTATACAACAGCGGAATTATCAGAAATAGACAGCCTTATAACAAAGCTAAACAAAGGAATTGTTAATTCAGATTCCGAGTATTTGAATTTTACGGGTCGGCTTTACGATTTATTCGAGCGCAGTTTAAAATACAGTGCGTACCGTGACCTTATTGAAACAGCAGAATCAGAATTAAGAATAGACAGAGAGAATATAAAAATACCTGTAGAAAATTGCTTTAAAAACGGCGAACAGCGTTATATGAATGGCAACGACTACATTCTTACAGGGGGAGACCCTCATTATGTGGCTTTCTATAATGAACAGTACACTGATTTTGGAACAGTCGGTATGAGTCTGAGCAATACCGCAAGCAAATTTGAAAATCTTTCTGAAAACGAAACGCCAACTTTTGATGAAGATGGTTTACTGTTTGCTACACATACCGCCCCGTATACAAAAAGTCTGCGTGAATGCGAAAAATTCATTAACAATCTCAATCATAGGATATACACACCAGAAGAAATCGTCACTTTGCGTAGCGAATTTAACAGAATAAAAGAAAGCGGCAATGACGAATGGTATCTTGATGATAAAAACAATTGTGCTAAACTCATATCCTTACTTGACAGGCAAGCAGAATATGAAGCAACTATGAAGCTGTTAAGAAGTGCCGAAAAGTTAGGAATGCCTGAAGAAATTTTGTGGGTAGAGTGCTACCGACCAGAACTAAAGGATACTGTAGTTATACACGCTAATGAATACAAGCAATTGTATCAATCAGATAAAACCAAAAACAAAGTGAAAATCCAGAAGGAGCAATAAACATGGGAATCGAATACATCAACAGAATAACAGTAAAAAAGAGCGGCGTATATATATCGACCAAGAGCAATAATGATAGTTGTCCTTACCATTCGGTTAGATTAGAAGTATTGTCAAAAATATATGCCGAAGAAGGAAAAGACGCATACGAAAAAGAACTGTTAGATATGATACAATCATATTGTGAACTCAGAGGAAGTCACAAAAGCTTAGAAAAATATAGATATGCTTTATATTCACTCAAAGCAAGACAAATAGAAGAAAAGTTCTACAATAAAAAGCAAGTTGTGATGCAACGTTTTGAAAAAGAATACGGCGATTACCGTGACTGGTCTGATGAAGTCAAAAAAGAATATCGAAGTATAGCCGATAAAATAAATGATGAAGAACTTACTGAGAGAGTAAATCTTGTAACAGAGTACGAAAATAAGATAAGGCTAAAAATGTGGAGCTTTTTGAATGAAAATCAAATAGCGGCAATGTCATTTGAAGAAAAAAGAAAAGCCGCCGAAAACAGTCAGACTCCTTCTGAGTTTTTATATTCTTTGGCATCAGCGGAGTATTCCGATGAAGAAAATCAACATGAAATATTTCTGGCACTTGCAAAAAACAAAAACATATCAGAAAAAGCAATGAAAATACTTGCTAAAAGTGAAGATACAACAGTTCAATGGCTTATGGTTAACAACTGCAACGTTACCGAAGACATCATCAGAGAACTCGTAAGAGATTATGCGGAAGATGATATACTTATCGAAGCTATAGCAAAATGTGAAATAACTCCTCTTGATATACTCGACAATCTTTCAAAAAGTGAAGACGAATGGGTTCGTGAAGGTGTCGCAGAAAATTTGAATACACCACCTGAAACACTTCTTGAAATGGCACTCAACAAAGATGAAAGGTTCGGTCTGGTTTATGACGAAATAGCAACGAATCCGAACAGCACCGTTGAAATCCTTTCTATCTTGCTTGATAAGAAACACGAATACAGCGAAAAGGGTATTAGCGATTGGACGGAAACAATATTTGCCTCAGTAAAGCAAAATAGAAACGCTACAGATGAAATAAAAAGCAGAGTAAACGAATACATGAAACAAATTACTGCAAATGAGCTGAAAGAAGTAGCAAAGGCACACAAAAAAGAATATTACGGCTTAGACCGAAACTGAAAATGTAAAGGAGCAACATTATGAACAACGTTAATATGACAAACAACCACAGGGACAGAGAAATGGTAGACATTCATACGGTAATCCTCACAGGAGTACACTTATCGAAAAATGATAAGGACAGTATGGACTACAGAATAAGCCCAGAAAAGGCAATCCGTACAGGAAAAGGCATTTTTGACTATTGGCAAGACGAAGTACCAAAAATGCAAGCTTCAGTATTTTCAAAAGTACTTGAAGCAGAAATGAAAAAAGAAGTCGCATACGATGTAAAACACAAAAACACAACTGTTGAGCTTCTGATTCCAGAGATAATTGAAGATGTAACCTATGGCATAAATCAAAAAGAAAATGAAGGAGACAAAGAGACTTTAAACGACATTCTCAACGAAAGAAGAATCGGTGGTTTTGCCGTATGTTTTGAAGGAGCAATATCTCAGTCGATGCTTCAAGAACATTATGACATAAAAGACTATTTCGGCAAAGCAGATTACGTTTATTCTGATTGCGGAGATGGTGAATTTTCTTTGGTTTTCTACATTGCACAGTATGAAGACAAGACCATAGACTATTTATTCAATGATGACGGTTATCATTGCAATGACTTAAACAAAGAAATGGAAGAGGAGCGGCAAAGAGCAAAAGCCGCCGATAAGAGAATGGAACTCTTTGAAAGAGGATTCAAAGAACCATTTATGTATGAAAGATAAGAACTAAAAAATACCCCCTCGGTAAAGGCTACCGAGGGGGTAAATCATTTTCTTTTTTCATTTGTACGATAAGACAGGACTACAACGGCAACAGAGGAACTGCTTAAAAAAAGCAATAGCAAACTGCTGAAATTGCGGTCAGTCTACACGCTGTTCAACATTCAAAAACCGTAGGCTCAAACATCATTGTAAAAATCACCCGTTCATCATAAAAACAAAGCACAAAATCATCAATCAATATGTTATTTTCATCATCAACATCAAATATCAAAAATGCGCATTTTGCGGTGTACGGCGTACATTTGGCTCAAACAAGCCGTTAGCGAGGAGTTTTGCGTGTACGCAACGGTGTACGAGCGGTGTACGGTGTACACTCTTTTTACAAGAGCCTATTTAAAACACTTTCGTTATAACATCAACAATAAATCAAAAATCAATCTTACATCGGGTGTTTACATATATATTGTACCATAAAGCGGGCAGGAAGTCAATAGCAAAAGCAAAAAAATTAATACTAAAAAAACAATTATCAAACAGGAATAAAATTTTTATTCTGGAACGCAAACTCGGTACAAGGCACTAAGGAAAGAGCAGAGAACAAACAAAGTCGAAAAAACAATTTCAAATCAGGAATAATATTTTTATTCCGAAAAAGTAGTAACTGCATCAGCAGGAGCATTTGAGGGCGAGAACAAGTAAACTGAAAATAACAATTACCAACGTGGAATAAAATTTTTATTCCGAAGTAAGAACATACCAGAGCTTGCCGCTCCGAGCCTGCGCCTTCAGGGAGAACTATCAAAGTGATAGAACAACTAAGTGTTCCCAGAGAACCACCCCACCTTTATTAGAGCAAGCACAGGTCTGATGGCAACACATTTCTGAAACAAGCCTGAAAGCAATATAAGTATAACAAGATATACTTATATTATAATAATCCCTGTCTTGCCCCAGACATATTAACCTGTTATAGAACACATCTGTAAAAAACACTATTACTATTAGATATGTATAAAAGGCAAATGTAAACCACGACAGCGGGGCGGCGATTGTTCCATTCAATGCAAATTAAATTAAAGGCATTTATAATATGTGTGTTTTAAACAAGGTAGAGCATTGTCAAGGAAAAAAATATGCGATAAGCATATATAAAAAAATAGCTCAGGACAAGCCTGAGCTAAAACAAATTGGTAATATAAAGAAATCAATAAAATGTAATACATTAAACATAGTTGTCAGCGGCAAGTTTGATACTTGCCGCTACACTGTTTACAGTCAACTATGTTTCCCATCATAACGTACCTCAATAATTATTATAACATATTTCAACACAAAATGCAATACAAAAAATTATGATTTACAACAAATTTGTAAAATAAATTGAATTAAAATTATTTATTTTTTTGACAAATTGTTTGAAACAACTCGGCGGCGGTGTCCTGCGACAGGTTTGCTATTATAATATGTCTGAGGAAAAATATGGTTATATATGTATAAAAGTATATCTTGTTATACTTATTTTTAAACATCTTGTTCCCCCCTGTTCCTTTGAATTTTGTCTTTTTCTCTGATAAAGCGGGATAGCGGCAAGGCTCACGGGTCGGCTCGCTTCCATTTTCTTGCATTTTTTCTCTTTCTTTCGCTCTTTTTGTGTTTTGTAACAGCTCTGTACAGGGGTTTTGTATTGACAATTGCAACATATTATGCTATAATATAGGCAATGAAAACGAAGATTATATTGTTCAGATTTGGATAAATATTCAATCTTTGTATGGAACACATTTATAAAAGGAGCAAAATTATGGCTATCACAGATGAAGAACTCGCTATTGCTAAGGATATAGCTAAGGACAAAAAAAGACCCGTTTTCTTTTACTGGAATGACGGCGTTCCTTGTTGCCCGATATGTCACGAGCCTCTTACAAAGGCTGATAAGTGCCAGACTTGCGGTGTTATCCTTGCGAAAGACGCTTCTCTTTCAAGATATTGTCAGCTCATAAATTCACCACAGGCAAAAGCAATCGCAAAAGGCAAGAACAAAAAGATTCCCGCTTATTGGGTTGACGGTAAACCTTATTGCCCGATATGTCATGAATCTCTTACTCAGGCTGACAAATGCCAGTCCTGCAACGCTGAATTGATTCACGATGAGTCTTTAGACCATTATTGTGAACTGTTACACGGTTAACAGCTTGTTCTATGTCGATAGGGAACATTAGCGGCAAACGTAGCTGTTTAATAACGGAAAAAGAGAGAAGCAATATGAAAAAGGGGTATTTTTCATTATGCAAATGGGTGGCTTGTATAACTATGCTCATAAGTCACTTAGGGGCAGTTTTAAAACCGTATGTTGATGAATGGATTTGGGTCGTCACGAACACAATCGGACGTGTAGCGTTTCCTCTGTTCGTCTTTTTAATGATAGAAGCCTTCTATTATACAAAGAACAGACCCAAACATCTGTTACGCATCGGCATAATCGCATTAGTCAGCGAAGTTCCTTTTGATTTGCTGACGGCAGGCGCACCAATAAATTATCGTTACCAGAATGTATGTTTTACCTTGTTCTTAGGTTTTCTTATGCTCGTGATAATTCATTCTTCCGCTTATGCTAAGTTTGTTTTATCTGTAAAATGCTTGTTTGAAACGCATCTGAATACTAAGACGGATAAAATCGGGGGCTTCGTATCTTCCGTAATCACTCTGTTAATATGGTGTGCTTTTATGTTTACCGCATATCTTTCTTGTTGCGATTACGGTTGGTTTGGCATATTCCTCATTGGTGTTCTTGATTTTGCTCGGCGGGCAAAGAAAAAGAAGAGTTTTGTCTGTATTGGCATCGCCGCCTTTGCAATATTAAACAAGAATCCTGTCTATGCCATTTGTGTTGTAGATGCTTTTATGATTATTTATGCGTGGTGTGCAAACACCTGCACAGATTATCGTAAAACCGAAAGCAAAAAAAATGAAATGAATAAACCTCTTAACAACTTTTCTGTATGGTTTTTCAGAGCTTTCTATCCTGTTCATTTGCTTGTTCTCGGCTTGCTCAACATCACACTGCCTCTTTTCATAAAATAAAAATCATATTACGAGGTAAAAGAGAATGAAAAGAGAATTTCTAAGAGTTGATGAATGCGCCGAAATGTTGGGTGTAAGCAATAAGTTTATATTGCACTTAATCCAAACTGAGGTAGTCGGTTATTTTCGTGTTGGTGCATCATATAGAGTGTTACGGTCTTCTATCGACAGCTATCTCGAAGAAACCTTGCACGTTACTAAATATTACACCTGTACAGGTATATCCAATATACTGAACATCGGCAGACTTGCAGTAACTGAACTTGTAAAAGAAAGTCTTCCGTATATAGAATTACCTTCTTATACACGTTGGTACGACAGCGTTCGTGTTAAGGAATCAGATTTCAACGCTTGGTATTCTAAGGAAAGAAGTAAACAACAGTTTTATACACCGAATGAAATAGCTTCCATTTTTAACATTGATTTAGCCACAGTCACAAAATGGATAGACGATGGTGTCTTCACTTATTATACCATTGAAGGTATGAAAAAAATTAAAGTCAGCGATATAGAAGAGTTCCTTCTACAGCGGGAAACGAAAAAGAAGGTATACACATATTCCGAAATTCTGCAACTGCTTAACGTCACGCCTGCGGAATTGGAACAGATGATAGAGGAAGAAGGCTTTCCTTTAATTGAGAACAACGCAGACAGATATATAGTCGATAGATTCAGTAAAAAATATGTACTTCCTATGAGGGAGCTTGATAGATGGCTTGAAAAAAACATGGTTAATCCCGTTTCCTTTGACAACTATGCAGATACTGAAAGCGAGGAAGAAATAAATGGCAGTAGCGAAAACAAAGAAGAACTATAATAGCACAAACCTTATAAGCAAGGATAGACTGCTCTTAACCTTCGCTCATATTCTTGCAACCGCCGATAGTGACGAACAAGCATTAAGTGATATGTATGAAGCAACACTTTTTGAACAGGAAGTAACCTTTGATATGCTTAATGAGATAAAAATACGCAGAGATGCCTTGCCGCTTATCGAGAAAGCCGCAAAAGGAAATACCGATACGACAATTTACCATATCTCTCTCGATACAATTGAAGCCATAGAAGAAACTTATTTCCTCTTCAAGGAACGACTTCACCTTATAAACGCTGAGATTGTAAAGGAAGATAACGGAATTTCAATAAAGAGAAATTGCTGATATATTCACCAACTTTTTTCGTTAATACGTTTTTAGGGCGACTTAGCGTCCTTAAACCGAGCAAGTGAGCGTAATTCTTCCTTCGGGCAGTAGCTTAACTCTCGGTAAGGTACAAACCCTGTACATAAAATCCGTACAGGCATCACGCACAATTGTGCATATTTGCTGAAGCAACCCGCACGTCAAGTGCGTGGCGTAAGAAACCGATATTGCGTACAAAAGTAATCAAATCCCTGAAGCAACTCGCACGAACGTGCGGGGTGTAAGAAAACGCTGTCGGCGCAAGAAAGACCAACAAATGGAAGCAACCCGCACGTCAAGTGCGTGACGTAAGAATTTGTACTGCCTTGTGGAAGGGGCAGGTGGGGAGACGCAACCCGCACGGCGGTGCGTGGTGTAAGATACCATGTCAGTTTGTATTTAGCTATTCTTCAGAAGCAATTCGTACCGTGATGTAAGCTAAAACACATATTTTTACATAACATACAAAAAGACCTTCTTATCAGGAAGGTCTTTCTCGTTTCTAAAATCATTTTAAGCATAATTTAGCTGATATTGTTTTCCTTATTATTGAGTTTTGTATTGACAATTGCATTACAAAATGCTATAATATAGGTAGTAACTGCGAAAGGAATTTAAAATATGGCTAATTGGCGCAGATGCAAATATGAAGAAGTGGGATACTATTTCTTTAATGAAGATTTTGCAGTAAAGAACGGATTCACACGGGCTTCATACTATTGCAACGAAGAATGTATTGAAAAAATTTTGAAGAGTGGAACATACGCCTCTTATGGCTATTTCAAGCACCCTCGTGAAAGTGTGCCTTATTTAGACCACCCGCTTCTTTACAAGAATCCAAAAGAGAAAAAGTGTTGCTTAGTGTATCTTCCGTATATGCCCGCAGACGACATCAGACCTGAAGTTGAACAATGGGCGAAAAGCAAAGGTCTTAAAGCTGAGTTATACCCCAAAAGTTGGTACAGCCACGCTTGCCTTGTAATAATCTCTTTACCAGATGTTCATGTTTTAGTTGATGATATGTACAAATAACGAGAAAGGACGTTCTAAATGAAAGCACACATTGCAGGAAGCTCTTATGTTTATAAAACAAGTCAAGCAAAAGCTATAAGAAACAGTAACATAATGGATATGTACGCTTGTTATCAAATAGCCATTGCATTAGCCTTGAAAAAGCTTTACGGTTTTGGAAACAAGAGAATCCGTGATGCTTTCTTCTGTATTGGTGAAGCTATGGATACATTTCATAGTTACGCATCTTTATCTCCAAACAAAATAAGCAGGCACGGGTACGATGACATAGGAACAGGGCAGGAGAAACTTTTTCGTATGGCAAAGAGCCGTAATATAGACACTGACTATTTAAAAGTCACACACTGTAGCACTCCTTCGGCACAGCAAATGGATAAGCCCGATGTCTGTGGCATCTATTACATATTCCGTTTATGTGTTGCTATAGGGCTAAACGATAAATGCGGTTTTGGAAACAGCAGAATAAAACAAGTTTTTGATTATACAAACGAAGTGTTCTGTGAATTTGACAAGGCTTCTCATGCGTCAGATGAAATGAAGGCTCTCGGCTACAACGACCGAGATATAGGGAAAAAGCACTTGTTAAAAATGGCTGAAGAAGAGGGCATCGACTTATATGAGTCGGCGGGTATAACCTTCACAGATTATAGAACGGAGTGAAGATTATGAGCGATACAATTCTTCTGAACAAAGGAGATATTGTTAAAGCAATAGATAAGCTTGCCGCTGAGAGTTTGTTCAACGATGGCGATGACGCACTTATAAGTGCGTCTTGTATTAAAAGAATATGTGAACAGTTACCGCAAATATCTCTTAATTCCAACCTTGTCAGATGTGAAAATTGTATCTATGCTACGCCTTTGGAAAAGCACTGTGTATACAGCAGTAAAATATATCTTAATTGCTCGTTGGGAAGAGGAGACTTTGTTCAGAACGTATGGCATAAATACACAAAAAAATACAGAGATTACAGCCTTGTAGACAAAAGCGGCTTTTGCGATAGCGGAGAAGCAAAAGTTATAGAGAACACGTTCGATAATCCAGATTTGATGTCATCAAAGAAAGGGAATTAACATGGAAAACTACGTTAATAATTTGGCGGTACACTATCTCTTATCTCGTGGCATAAAGGAGATAAATGTAGAAGACCCTTTGAGCATTATTCATCTGCCTCAAATTATGATAAGCTTAAAGCCACAATTTTGCGAACTTATAGCGAGTGGCAAAAAGACGGTTGAACTGCGTAAAAACACACCGAAAATCAGCGTGCCTTTCAAGTGCTACATATATTGCACAAAAGATAAAAATAAGCATTTTTGGACTGGGAAAAGGTACTCGTACATAGACGAACGCAGTCACAATGCCTTTGATAAGGAAGGAAACGGAAAAATTATTGGAGAATTTGTCTGCGACTACATTACTGAGTATGAAGCAGAATTTCATAAAGAAGAAGACTCATATCAGGATATTCAAAAAGTTTGGATAGACGAAGATTCTCCCGAAGACGGCGAACAATATCTGAAAATAACAGCTAACGATGAAGATGACCCAAATGACTGTGAGCTGTGCATAAAAAGTTGTTTGTCTTTTATGGATATAAAAAATTATATAGGTGAAGAGAGTGCTTTTAAGAGGTTTTTTGGTTGGCACATTTCGTTTCTTAAAATCTACGAACAACCCAAAGATTTAAACGAATTTATTTGTAACGGAAAACCAATCAATCGACCACCTCAGTCTTGGTGTTACATCGAAAAAACAACGTGCTGATTGTATCATGAAAGGAAAAAGAAATCATGAGTAAAACTATAGCGTATGATTATTGCTTCAACTGTGCCGACATACCATACAACGATGAAATTATTAACGGAACTTCTGTAATGATTTCCTTTGTTGCATATAATGCTTTGTTCAAAGAAATAAATCTTTCGGACACAATGCGAACGGTAGAAGGATACGGCATTTCAGACCTTATTAAAGTATCCTTTGACAATGAGAACGAATATACAATACAATGCAGGCAAAAAGTGCTTGATGCGTTTTACCGTGACTACGGATTTTTGTCATTGCACTGCAAACCCATAGGTTACAGCCTTTGCGTAAAAATTGCGGAAGGCTACGGCGAGGACGTGCCAACTACCGAAGAAATATATCGAAGTATTATTTCTGAAAATAAAGAACTTTTTGACATATCTGACAACAGAGTTGCTCAAACGCTTGCGTATATGATGGTAGAAGCGGACACAAAAGATTGCTTATATTTTGTGCCTTCAAAAGAGTTGAGAAAAAATAAATGCTGTATTGGCAATTCTGGGGGAGGGAAGCACTTCTATATAAGAAAGGAAACCTCAAAATGAAAAAAATTTTAAAAACTGCAATTATTTTTTCTTGTTTTCTTCTGTGCTTAACGCTTATCATTGCTTATCTTTCCTCTGATAATTTTTTTGAACAAATAATCAATAACGCAGACGCTTCATTAAATTTTGCTTTAAAAATTTTAATGCTCGGTTTCGTTTTTTCGATTGTATATAACGGACTTGCTAAATTTTTTAATAAGATTTTTGGTGTCGTAAACAACAAAGACAATGAAAACAATAATTATAAGAAAGGGTAAAACTTATGCTTTGCGAGAAATGTTTACATAAAGATGTTTGTTCTCTTAAAATCGGAAAAAGAAATTCTCAGTTTTGTGAGCATTTCAAAGATGTGAATGAATGGCTGAAAATTCCTTGTATAGCGATGATAGAACAATTCATCGGTGAAAAAGGCGAGTTCAGCACACGATGCACGGCACATAACGGTAAGACAGCAGTTATATACCGCCGAAACAATTATGACGGTGTTCTGATAGACGTTACAAACGAATGCTATCATACTGATATAGCTAAAAAGCGTATTGCCGCTATTGTAAACGAAAACAAAAAGAACAAATGAAAAAAGGTATTATGTATACAACGTTAATGGTAAAGTTATTTCCTTTTTACAAACTACCAAAGCGATGCCGCACCTGCGAGCTTCTCGGCATTTGTCGCCACAAGAGAGAAGAACAATGGAAGTGTTATAACGGTTGTATGATTTTGAATAAAACAAACAATGGGTAAGGAACGGAAATGAGCAGAAAAGACATAACAAAACATCTATCCGCTTTATTGGAAAAACATCTCAATCCTTCAAACGATACAAGGATATATATATCAAAAGAAGTTAGCTTTAACTGTTACGGTGGAGAACAGACGATAAGAGTGGATTATATGCGGTTCAAACCTGTTAACAACTACACCGCTGAAGGAATAGAAAACGGCAAGTTTTATTGCTATGAAATCAAATCATCTGTTGAGGATTTTCACTCCCCAAACGGTCACAACTTCATAGGCGATTATAACTATTATGTTATGCCAGAAGAGGTTTTTGAAAAAGTAAAAGACGAAATACCTTCTAATGTTGGCGTTTTTGTTCCTTATTGCGGTGAATACTACACATGGCTTAGGTCTGTAAAAAACGCAAAAAAGCAACAAAAAAGATTTACAACTTACGAAATGTTGCTTATGATGTTTCGTTCTGCTAACAGAGAAACAATGAAAAAGAAAAACCAAGATTCACAACACTAATGAAAAACTAAGAGGAAAACACGTTATGAACATTTGCTTTGATACAGAAACCACAGGGCTTGATTCAAGAAATGATGAAGTGCTACAGCTTTCTATTATTGACGCTGACAGTGGGAAAACGCTTTTCAATGAATATATGAAGCCTACGCACACAGATTCGTGGGAACAGGCACAGGCTGTTAACGGTATAGCACCTGAAATGGTAGAAGATTGTCTTACGATTGAAGAATACAAAAGCACTATACAACGCATTTTTGACAAGGCTGATACGGTGCTTGGCTATAACGTAAACTTTGATGTAGGCTTTCTTCGGACAGCAGGCATTAAAATAGAAAATCGTCTTGTCGATGTAATGACTGAATTTGCAGAGATATACGGCGAATGGAATGACGCTCGTGATGATTGGAAATGGCAAAAACTCACTACCGCCGCCGCTTACTATGGTCTCAGCTTTGAAGGAACAGCGCACGATAGCCTTGCAGATGCAAAAATGACAGCGGCTGTTTACAAAGAAATGCACAAGATTTGAGTTGATACAAGAGGTAAGTCATAAAGGCTTACCTCTTGTAAATGAAAGGGCATTGTATGCTTGAAATAATATATAGAATATACGAAGTTGCTGAGGAAGAAGAGGCAAAAAGAAATCTTGAAAAAGAAAGAGATTTTGGTGTTTACTCTTCTATAAGCAAAACTGTTAACAATGAGCTTGTAATGGACTGCTTAGTGTGCGAAAGCAGAGAACAGTTCAAAGAAATAATAAAAAGCCAATATGGTGAAGATATTGCTTTCAGATACTCCAAGAAACTATCCGCAGGTGCTTTGTATTGCATTATAATCGGAGAACATTGCTTCAACACAAATCGCTATTTCAACAAAATAACTTTCACTTGCGATTGCTGTGGCGCAACTGTAAGCACATACTATGGCAAGCCTATATGTTTTTCTGATTACGAACTTCATAACACTTTGTTCTCTTTAGAAGAATATTCTAAAAAGCGTTTCTGTAGTAACACTTGTAAAGAACAATATCTTAAAGAAGAACGTTCAAAATTATCGCCCGACTCAGAAACGGAATACTTCATTACAAGAGAAATGTTTGAAACCGATATAGCAGGATATATTTACAAAATCACAAAAAAGTCTTCTGATGAGTTCTATGTAGGGCAAACAATATACAACCCTGTTTTTCGTTGGGGACAGCATCTGAACACGGAAAGATTTCCTCTTTCTGATATTTGTGATTACAAATTCGAGGTTCTGGAAATTGTGCCAAAAGGCAAAAATATCCTTGAACGAGAAAAATATTACATTCAGAAGCTATACAAAGAAAATCCCCAAAAATCGCTTAATATTATGTGTACTGCGGGTCTTATAGAACCAGAAATAGACGGTCAGATGACTCTTGAAGACAATTCCTAACAAGCACATCAATTACACACATTATATACTTTTGTATTGACAACTGCAATACATTATGCTATAATTAAGTCATTCAAAACAGTGTCGTGTGCGAACCGCAAGCTCACATAAAAGAGCAGGAGCATTCGCATACGAATAGGGCGACTTAGCGTCCTTAAACCGAGCAAGTGAGCGTAATTCTTCCTTCGGGCAGTAGCTTAACTCTCGGTAAGGTACAAACCCTGTACATTTAATCCGTACAGGCATCACGCACAATTGTGCAAATTTGCTGAAGCAACCCGCACGTTCGTGCGGAGCGTAAGTCCGGTATGGGATACATTGTATCTGCTGAATATGAAGCAACCCGCACGTTCGTGCGGAGCGTAAGTGAGATAACAAAACGAGGTATGAAGCAATCAGAGGAAGCAACCCGCACGTCAAGTGCATGATGTAAGGTCTCTGACATTTTAGGGTTGCTCATTGGTAGCCTGTTATAACTCGCACGTTATGTGCGCAGTGTAAGTGGTGATGTGCTATTTGATGAATAAAAATAATAGCGAATTACTGTATGCCAATGTGTGATGTAAGTCCATATCGGCTATGTTATAAGCTACGACTTATGTTCAAGGGCAAATAAAAACAATGAAAAAAGAATGTTGTTTATGCAGACGTTCAATCGTCTTGTTATGTAAAAAAAACGCTGATGGTTATATTTGTAACAAATGCAAAAAATATATTCCATCTAAAATCAATCTGAAATATGCTGACGCAGAATATTTAAAATCCCTTTACGAAGAAAACAAGAAAAGAAGCAAAACTTTTTCTTGTACAGCTTCTTATGGTTCTTTGTTTATAGACGGGAAAAACAATATGTTCTGTATCAGTAACAGGCAAGCTAACAGGTTGCCGCTATGTTTCGGAGATATATATTATGTCAGCGAATTAAGCTGTGTAGGGCTTTATTGTACAAATGCACGATTTGTAAACAATAGAGTCCTTTGTGATATTAAGTTCAGCTTTACAACTGAAAACACGTCATCTGAAACAACAATTGCGAGAGGGCAAAAATGTTCTTTTAAAATTCAAGGTGACAAAGTTGCTTGGAATGAGCCGCCCGTTTTTTGTGTTTTCAGGGAGATGTTCAAACAAATGATTGATAACGAATATTTCGGTCTAAATAAAAAACTTCAAAGCATACAAAAAATGAAACACGAAATAACTCACACTGAAAATAATTACGATTGGGCGAAAGGCATCATGTTCTTTGATACTGAAGATGACCCGTCATCTGCTGAATTAAAGAAACACAGAAACACACTTGTAAAAGCATTTCACCCAGACCTGAATGATGCTTTACACGAAGAAGAAAACACACAAATTACTGCTCGTATCAATAAGGCTTACGAAATATTGAATGACGGGAACAAGTGATATATTTTTGTTAAAATCCTGTAATTTGTTTAGGAGAAATTCATGATTTACGACCAAATAATTAAAATATGCGAAATCAACAATACTAAGCCAACACCTGTTTTGCGTAGCTTAGGATATAGTGCGGGCAATTTACGGAGTTGGAAAAATGGTTCAGGAGTAAATTCTGATACATTAAAGGCTTTAGCTGACTATTTCGATGTTCCAGTAGATTATTTTTTTGCTGAAAAAGATTCCCCCGACCTGCTTAATATAAGCACAACATCTTACAAAGAAGCAATGAATGTGTATGCTATAAGACCAACATTCTTCGATGCCATAGAAAAGAGTTCAGCAGTTAATCAGGGAGAACTTGAAATTATCGCAGATTACTTAGGTTGCAACATCAATATATTCAGTAGAAGCGGCGTGACTGTTAACGATACAAAAACATCGTATAAGCGGTCTGACGCTTTTACACTTGTATTGGAAATACTCAATACGATTGCGACAAGCAAAGAATACAAAGAGTTGCAATGTACCTTATCATCGGTAATTGCTAATAATCTGTATAAACTCGGCATATCGGCAAGAGAATTAACTAAAATAGGCGTTACATCTCCCTACGAAACACCGTTTTCTACGTTTACTCTTATTCGTATCTCTAAACACTTCCATCTGGGGTTAGAATCAATTGTCACAGGGAAAATGTTAGCTTTATAACAAGAAAGGAAATAATTACTTTTATGTTTTTTAAAAAATTTAAAAATTTATGTGAGAAAAAAGGAGTTAAACCAACACCTGTAATTAAAACACTTGGTATTAGCACTTCGTATGAAAAAAGATGGCAAGACGGATTATTGCCAAATGCTGAAATGTTAAAAAAACTATCTGCATATTTTGATGTTCCTATTGATTACTTATTAACCGATACTATGTCATGGGTTGACACAGCCGATAATACTGCATCGTTCAAGAAGGCAATTAGCTTATACACTTCGAATCCTTCCTTTTTCTCAGAAGCCGACCTTTGTTCATCTCTTAACAGAGGAGAACTCGAAATAGTCGCTAACTATATGGGGTGTACTGTAGAAATTCTTAAAAGAAGCGGCATTGTTATAAATGACACAAATACAAGCTATAAGGCTTGTGACGCTCTCACTTTGATATTGAAAATTTTAAATACATTTGCAGAAAGCGAAGAATACTATAATTTACAAAAAATTATTTCACAAGCAATTGTTCACAATCTGTTCAAATGCAACATAACCGAAGAAGATTTATCTGCCGCAGGCTTTAGTTTGCCTAACGAAAAACCATATAACATTACAAACCTTCTTACCATATCAGGGCATTTCCACATCAGTCTGGAAGCAATGCTTACGGGAAAAAGCTGATTATTTACAAACTCATAAAAGGAAAATTATCATAGGGGGAATATCAATGACTGTTGACGAGTATAGGGAAATCAACAAGCAACAAGAGAATAGTAAATACAGAGCGCAAAAAACACACTGTCAGTACGGACACGTTCACGACAGCAAAAAAGAAGCTGATAGATGTAATGTTTTACATCTGATGCAAAAAGCAGATTTAATAAGAGATTTGAAAATACAAATTCCTTATCTTCTTATTGCCGCTTGTCAATATGAGAATATGGAAGATGAGCGGGCAGTTGAATATAAAGCTGATTTTGTGTATTTCGATGTCAAATCAAAAAAGACTGTTATCGAAGATGCTAAGGGCGTAAGGACAAAAGAATACATAATAAAGCGCAAGCTAATGAAGATGAAATTTTGTGATAAAAACACAATATTTATAGAAAGTTAGGTGTATTTACAAATGGAAAATAAAAAAACAAGTTATCCTTTAACTATTGTACTCAGTGCTTTAAGCACGATACTTCCCGTTGCTTCTGGTGTCTATTGGGCGTACAGATTGTTTCTGAGCAAGCAATGCGATTATTACATACAAGTTGACAACATCGAAATACCTGTTATTGCTTCTATCGTATTTTTAATAGCGTTCATACAATGGTTCGTATTCAGACAGCCGCTTAAACGTATGCTTGGAAAAGCTATTGCCGACAACGAATATGATGAGTTCGGACGCAGTAAAAAGAACACTTATTCCAATTTAACAAGAGAGGAAAGAGAAAACCTTGATAAACAACGTTTAGCTCAGATAGAGCAATTACTTCCAACGAGCGTTTTACAGAAGATAACGAAAAAGGGCAGTCTTAATCCAGAGGAAGACCTTAATTCTTTGGTCGGTCTTGTTCCTGTTAAAAATAAAGTAACTGAAATGGTTGCTCGTATGAAATTCGAGCAAGAAACACGAAAGAAAAAATATGATAAAGAAAAACGCCAATACGGAACAAACGGAAGGCATTACGTTTTTTATGGTTCTGCGGGTACAGGAAAAACTACCGTTGCCAGAATCATTACAGGTTTTCTCTACAAATACGGTTATATCAAAGAAAATAAGTGCATTGAGATTGATGGCAACTTTCTCAAAGCAGGAGATATGAGTGACACAAAAACCAAACTTCTTATTCAGCAGGCTTACGGCGGTGTTTTATTTATTGATGAAGCATACGCTATTCTTGACGGCTCTGCGGAATACGGCAACGCCGTTATTGCTACCCTTATAAAAGAAATGGAAGATAACCGTGATAAGTTTACTGTTATCCTCGCAGGTTACAAGAATGATATGAAAGGTCTTCTTGATTCTAACGAAGGCTTTAAAAGCCGTATTAAAGAATATCTCGATTTCCCCGATTACAGCACTGAGGAAATGAAAAAGATATTTGTGAATATGGCAAACTCGGAAGGGTTCGCTGTATCCGATGAGGCTTTAGAGAAATTTGCACTCCGCTGTGAAAAAGAACGTAAGTTATCCTCTTTTGGTAATGGTCGTACCGTAAGAAATGTTCTTGATGAAACATTAGACCGTCACGCTCTCAACTATGGCAATGGTTCTCTTGTTCGTAATTCAAGTGATACTTCTCCCGATAACAATAGCAACAAATTTATGATATGTCCGTGCGATATAAGCATAAATGTTAATAAATCGGTTCTTTGATTGCTTTGTGCCATCGTTTTGTATTGACAATTGCATTACATTATGCTATAATATATGTAACAAAAGCAGAAATGCTATAAAAAAGACCGATATTTGAAAGGATTGCAAAATGACGAAGATAGTAAGAGTCCCTTTAATCTGTGCCACTGTCAACAACAACGGCGAGGAAGTAGATTATAAGAAGGTCAATGAAATCCTCTGGGATTTACAGCGGCAAACCAGAGATATAAGAAACAAGTCTTTACAATATGCTTGGGAATGGCTCGGTTTTGCTAATGACTATAAAGAGCAGTATGAGGAATATCCAAAAGAAAAGGATATTCTGAATTATACGTTAGGTGGATACGTTTATGACAAGTTGAAGTCAGCAAACAAGTATACGTTGTATACAAGCAATTTGTCGGCATCTTCAAGGGACGCACTTTCAAAATTCAATGGTATGAAGAAAGAAATATTACGTGGAGATGTTTCTGTTCCTTCATATAAAGCAGATATGCCGTTAGATATAAGCAAACAGTGTATTGCCCTCACATACGAGGACGGACATTTTTATCTTACTCTTAAACTGCTCAACAGGGCAGGTGGAGCAAAATACGATGTTCCTCTGGGATTTAAGTTCAAAGCAAGTGTTAAAGATAAATCACAAATTGCTATCCTTGAACGTTGCTATGACAAAGTATACGATATTGCAGGTAGCAAGCTTTTATACGACAAGAAGAAGAAAATGTGGTGTCTGAATCTTTGCTACTGCTTTGAAGCAACTATGGCAGAAAACCTTGATAAAGAAAAAATACTCGGTGTTAATCTGGGTATTGTATATCCTTTATTCGCCTCTGTTAAGGGTGACAGAAAACGTTTTTCCATTGAAGGTGGCGAAATCGAAGCATTCCGTAAGAGGGTAGAAGCTCGCAGAATTTCCGTCCTTAAAGCTACAAAGCATTGTGGTAAGGGCAGAATCGGACACGGAACTAAGACTCGTATAAAGCCTGCTTTTGATGTAGCAAAAACAATTGCAAACTTCAGAGATTCGGTAAATCATAAATATTCTACCGCACTCGTAAACTATGCAAAGAACAACAATTGCGGAATTATTCAGATGGAAAACTTAAAAGGTATTTCCTCGTCTGACCCCGATAATACGCCTTTCTTAAAGAAGTGGTCGTATTACGACTTACAGAGCAAAATCGAACAGAAAGCAAAAGCTTGTGGCATTAAAGTGGTTTACATTGACCCCAAGTACACCACTTTAAGATGTAGCAAGTGTGGTTGCATACATACTGACAACAGACCGACAAGAGAACGTTTCAGATGTACCAACTGCGGATTTGAAGAATGTTCAGATTATAATGCAAGTCAGAATATCGCTACACAGGACATTGAAGAAATCATCAAGGAAGCAGTTAAAAACAAAGAATAAACCTCGAAAAGCATCGTGAAAACGGTGCTTTTTCCTATTATAATGTATTGACATTTGCAACACGTTATGATATAATATAGTCAATGCAGAACTTCTTATATAGCGAGAGTATCAATCCAGCTCTCAGAAGAAGAACCATCGTGCAAATGGTGAGACTCCTAACACCACGGCAAAATTTGCACATTTACCATTTTCTGCACGTTTGTATACCACAAATGCAAACGACAAAAATGTAACCAACCATTAAAAGACCGTGTACGGAAAACGGCAAATCGTTACATAATGCACAGATGCGACTGATTAGGGCAATGTCAGTCGCATTTTTTGTGCTTTTTCCACATTGACTTTATCAATTTAGAGTGTTATAATGCAAAATAGGGAATAAAATTACAGAAAGGGAAAATTAAACGTAACTCATGGGAACAACAATTACATTTTATGAGGCAGAACCTTTTTACGATGATGCCTACACACTGTTTCCTGTTTTTATGAAAAAAGACGGGAAAAGTTACTTCGTTTACAATCGTAGAGAAGGAGAAACCGAAAAGCAACTGCTAAAAGACGATATGCTTAAAGAACAGCTTATTCAAAACGGTGGCGTTTATGGCACATACAAGGGCTATTATAGAAATCCCTTAGATATGTTGCGGGAAATGATAGGGCGCAAACAGCATTTTACACGTCCTGAGAAAATCTTCGAGAATGTCTTTGAAAAGCAAGGATATGGTAACTTCAGCGGTAGCAGAGCAGAAGCAAGTGCTGATGTAGCAGATTTTTATTACCGCTTTTATGATATTGATGTTTATGATTCTTTAAAGCAATTAGTGATAAATATACTCAACGAAAACTGGCAAAAAGCTATTGAAGAACTTGTGACGGTCGATAAAAAAATTAAAGAATTAAGTGTTGATTCTATTGCAAGCTAAAAATATAACGGGTATCTCACGATACCCGTTTTTCTTATCTTTCTTTTGCCGCTGTCTTGCGTTCTTTTATTGCTCTGTTTTCTAACTGTCTATTTGCAATATATCGCACTGTATCGCAAACATCGTTTTTCATTTCTGTTAAAACTGCTGTCGGTGTATTACTATTATTTGATACTACACAACGTACACTTTGGCTTTCGTGTTTTGCCAATGCCGTAAGAATAGCCGCCCTGTTCGAATATTCCGCTATATTGTATATAAAATCAATATCGTCCCATCTTTCTTTGATAACAGGTAACAACCCTTTATCTGGTATCTGAGAATTATTAAATATCGTAGAGTCTATTAGCCTTACATTAACCTTGAATAATTTTGGTAACAGGTCGATAGGAAGATTAGGATTTCTTGCAATTGCCGATGCTATTAAAAAATCCTTTTCTTCAAGCAAAAAATCTAAGGTTTTGGCATCTGTATTTTTGTTACAAGCAACATTCATACGTACATCATTCCTATTGTCTCTTGCAAGTACAGATAACAAATTAGCAGGTATGTTTTCATTGCTTGCTACAGCTTCACGCAGTCGGTAATCTGGGCTTTTTGCAAATTGTTTAAATAATTCTTCTGATAAGTTAGGATTCATTGCTATTAAAATGCAAAGTTCTCTTTTATCTTGCGTACTCATTTTCTTTTCCATCAGGCGTTCAAGAATAGAAGTCGATGTTCTTATGTTTAATGCAAGAGCAAAACACACTTCATCTTCTTTATCAAATAAAAGAGTTTCCAACGTATCTTCTGCTGTACTTGCGTTCTTTGCTACCTCTTCTCGTACTTCCCATTTAATGTGCTTTGATAATTCATCAAGAACATCAGGCGGTGTTTTCTCATTTTCTGCTACTTTGCATTGAACCCACCAATCTTTATCTTTGGCTAAATATCTAAGAATATCTTGATTATTTGTTTTTTTTGCTACTTCACTGCGGCAATAAGGATTACTGTTTTGTGCCAAAATTTCTTCAACCTCGTGAGTACAATTAGAGTTATTAAGTATATTTTTGCAAATGTTAATATCGGTATCCGTAGCAAGGGCTTTAAGAAATTTTACATTATCAGTATACTTTGCTACGATAGCTCTTATATGTTCATTCTCACTCATCATCAATTGCTCGTGATAAAATCCTTGTTCGGCTATAATAGCAAGGGCTGAAGGGTTTTCACTTTCTATGATGCTCTGGATAAGCATTTCAAGTTGTTCATTTGAATATTTTTCTGTCATCATTTTTTCCTTTCTGCAACTTCTGTTGAACGAAAACAGAAGTTATTTTGTGAATTTCGTTTACGTTTATCTTTCTTTTATATTTCTGCTGTGAGTTTTTTCTAACAACAGTGAAAGCCTGAATCGTGCAACTGCACTTACATATTCTTCTTTATCGGTCATAAGTATGCGAGTTTCCCGCTACGCACGTTCTTACACTCACGTTTTCATCTTTTGCCAAATAATCTAAAAGAGCGGTGTCTTTGGTACTTTGTGCTACCGCCGTCCGTACAAAGCTACTGCTGTCGTTTGCCATTTGTGATAACAACGTTTCATTATCAGACATCAAAGCTATCATATAACGAACCGCTTCGTTCTTGTCTTTAGAAAGTAATTCTATTATTTCTTTGTCCTTAGTATATTTTGCAACCACAAATCTCACATTTGAATCTTCATCGAATGCGAATGACGCTAAATGCTGACCCGATTCAATCATTTCCCGCTTTTGCTGATATGTATAATCAATAATTTTTTTGTTCTTCATACGTGTTCCTTTCGTAAAAAACATTCTACTATATATATAGGTCACAAACCCACACAACCAAAAACGTGTTAAAAGGTTCGAACTTCTTGAAATGCAAATATAAATATTTTGACAACTGCGATATGATATGCTATAATATGAGCAATTCCATTTAAAAATCGTATGCGAATCGCAAGCTCACATAAAAGAGCAGGTGTATTCGCATACGATTAGGGCGACTTAGCGTCCTTAAACCGAGCAAGTGAGCGTAATTCTTCCTTCGGGCAGTAGCTTAACTCTCGGTAAGGTACAAACCCTGTACATAAAATCCGTACAGGCATCACGCACAATTGTGCATATTTGCTGAAGCAACCCGCACGTCAAGTGCGTGGCGTAAGAGTGCAGACAGCTCATACTATCTGTTACGCTCGGAAGCAACCCGCACGTCAAGTGCGTAGCGTAAGATACTGCTGTTATATGATGAAAATTTACCGATTACGAAGCAACCCGCAAAGTAACACGCATACCAGTACATATTGTAAACAATTGCAAATAACAATTCTAAAGCACTTTTTAAAAGTGCTTTTAATTTTTTCAATTTTATGCCGAATCTGTCCCATAAAGCGTACACTCCATAGGTTTTGTATTGACAATTGCATTACAAAATGCTATAATATAGGCAGTAAACGAAGCCTATATGAATAACAAGGAGCGTATGAACTATGAACGTTAATATTTTACTGAATAGCACCCATTCTTATAATGGAAGACATTTTGAATATTACGATGTGGAAGTTGATGGGACAATTTGCGGTATGATAACTGCTACAAATCCCTGTATAGGTTATGATAAATACGACCGTTCTCGCATTGTTTATAGCGTGGAGTTTTATACCAATGTAACTATTTGCAACGGAGAATGTAAAACGGACAATAAATGTCTCTACAAAGAGTTCAAAACATTAGCTGAAGCCAAATATGCTTTCATCGAAGAATATAAAGCAAATCCTACACGCATCACAAAAAAAGAAACCTTCTCAGATATAAAAGGGCTACCGCAAGATTCCTCTGCCGAGTTTTTCCCCACTCCGAAAAACCTTGCAGGTCTTATGATTTCGGGTATTAAAAATTTTAGGGATATTGACACGGTACTTGAACCTTCAGCGGGTAAAGGAGATTTAGCTGAAGCTTTTATAATAGCAAATAAAAAAGCTTACGATAAAAGATACGGATATTCTTCAACTCATCGTGCGAGAGTAGATTGTATTGAACAGGATACAAACCTTCAGTATATACTTGAAGGAAAGCACTATAACGTTATATTTGATGATTTTCTGCACTTTAACACTGTTAAAAGCTACGACCTTATATTAATGAACCCGCCTTTTTCAAATGGCTGTAAACATCTCTTAAAGGCTATTGAAATACAGCGTTACGGCGGTCAGATATGCTGTCTTCTGAACGCAGAAACTCTCCGCAATCCTTTCAGCAACGAAAGAAAAATGCTTATTTCATTGCTTTCTAAATACAACGCTTCCGTCAAATATGTAAACAACGCTTTTGCTTCTGCTGAAAGAAAAGCACGGGTTGATGTTGCAATTGTTTGGATAAATATACCCAGAGCAACCCGCAGTTCTTCTATTCTGGAAGGTCTTAAAAAAGCAGAACAGGAAGAACAGACTAAAACGCCTGATATTACAGACGTTGTATCAAACAATCCTATAGAAGCTTTAGTTGCACGTTATAATACGGAATGTAAGCTGTGTAGAGAGTTTCTGTCCGAATATCAGGCTATCAAGCCTTATATTATGAGTTCAGCAAAAGAACGCCAATATGACAAACCTATCATAGAACTTAAAATCAACGGAAAAGAAGATAACACAAGTATTAACACCTGCATCAATGCACTAAGAATTAAATATTGGCGTTATTTCTTTCAGCAAGAAGAACTGACATCAAAGTTCACATCTGAGTTACAGAACAAATATAGTTCTCTTGTGAACGAAATGGTTGATTTTGATTTTAATACTTATAATCTTAATAAAATCCTAACAAAGATGAACAGCGAACTTATAAGCGGTGTTGAAGAAGAAATCTACAAAACGTTTGACAAACTTTCTTCTGACTATTCGTGGTATCCTGAATCAACAAAAACGAATATACATTATTTCAATGGTTGGAAGACAAATAAAGCACATAAAGTCGGTATGAAAGCTATCATTCCTGCTAACGGCGTATTCTCTTCTTATTCGTGGGATAAAGGAACTTTTAATTCCACTGCCGCTTACAATATATTAAGTGACATTGAAAAGGTTCTTAATTACCTTGACGGTGGTGCAACTCAGGAAGTATCTTTGTCAAACGTTCTTAATTACCGCACGTCAACAAAAAACATAGAATGCAAATATTTCACTGTTACCTTCTATAAAAAGGGTACGGTTCATATCAATTTTAAACCTCAGACAGAACGTTTGATAGATGCGCTTAACATCTTTGTGTGCAGAGGCAGGAACTGGCTTCCACCGCATTACGGCACAAAGTCATACAACTGTATGACCGAAGAGGAAAAGGCTGTTATTGATGATTTTGAGGGCGCAGAGAAGTATAACGAAGTGTGCAAACACCCCGAAATATATCTTTACGAAATACCCAAAGAAACTACAGCTCTTTTACTTGCCTGAGCAAAGCAAAAAAGGCATAAGAATAGCCGATACAAAACGGCTATTCTTACTGTTCCTTTGTTTCGTGGCTTAATGAACCATACTATAAGCAAAGAGGTGAAAATAATATGAGTGAACTTTTACATTCTTTATCCGAAGAAAACAAAAACATAATTCGAAGCCTCATGTTCTGGTCTTGCCGCTATACGAGAGCAAAAGAACATTTTTTAGCATCGGATAAAAAATTGTTATCTTCATATTTATCCCCTTTTGCGAGTAACGAAAAAATATATTCAATAGATATTGCGGAACACTTCAAAAAAGCGATGCGTATAGCTGACGTAAACATAAAAGATGCCTTAACGACATTAGATAAGAACGGTGTTTCAAAGGCTATACAAATTGCCGCAATACGTTGGTCTCAGCAAAAAGGCTACGATGAATATGACCCTGAACCTTTTTTTGATAGCATTGCTTCAAAAAACACTAAAAGCAAAAATGAAAGATGAAAGGAAAAAAGAAAATGAAATCTTACAAGGACTATTCTAAAACCTACATCGGTGGCAGTGACTCAGCACGTTTAACGTTAAAAACAAGTGACGGTGCAACAGAGCCGTTATACTTTGGTAAAGACGGTGATTATTCTGCTTACATCGTTAATGAATACACACCCGTTCCTGAACATTATCACAAGAAATTTGAGTGTCACGACAGTCTTGAAATATACAATGATTTTGGTGAGCTTGAATGGTCTGCAAAAGCAAAAAACATTTCTGTCTACACAGCAGGTAATTTTGGTTGCTTGATAAAGCTCGAAGGAGCTGAAAATTACAAATTCAACATAGCTAATCTGACATGGAATATTATACACGAATCCGATGATAAAAATGGAAAGCCCTCACTTTGGGCTACGGAAATCGACCATAAAGATTACGGCAGATTCGCTTGGATTGTTAAGTATGATGATAATACTTATAGCGTAGAAGTTGAAAACAAACAGAAAAACGGATATGACAAGTTGTTTGAGAGCAATACGCTTTATAAAGCACAAAAATGGGCTTTTGCAGAGTTTACTCGTTACGAGAGTCAGTCTATCAGTAATGAAAGTCACTGTCGTAAAGGAGTAGAACGATGAGTATAGCTAAATACAACATAGGAGATAATTGCTACTATGTCACCGAAAAAAACGAAATAATACTTATTTCAATCAAAACCGTAAAATATGTAAAAACATTACGCACATTTGTTTATACCACAGATGCTAATTATGGTTATATTCCTGAGTCAAAATTATTTGATTCGTTTGCCGCAAGCAAAGAAGGCTAATAAAACAGTTCTTGTCAAAAATCGTGTTTTATGTTACAATATTTATAACATATTATTGTATATGCGAATCACAAGCCCACACGAAAGAGCAGGAGCATTCGCATACGAATAGGGCGACTTAGCGTCCTTAAACCGAGCAAGTGGGCGTAATTCTGCTTTCGGGTAGTAGTCAAACTCTCGGTAAGGTAAAAACCCTGTACATTTAATCCGTACAGGCATCACGCACAATTGTGCAGTTTTGCTGAAGTGACTCGCACGTTAAATGCGTGGCGTAAGTCTTGGAAAGAAACTGACTGTTCTTACAAAGAAGAAGTAACACGCACGTTCGTGCGGGACGTAAGTTTGAAGGCAGTACAAAGTATCTTGCAGAGCTTATAAAGCAACTTGCACGTTAAGTTCGTGGTGTAAGAGCCGTAAATCACTGCGATACAGCATGGTAAACATAGAAGCAACCCGCACGTCAAGTGCGTGGCGTAATCGTCAACAGCGCAGAGCTGTTTGCAAGCGAGAAGGAGTCAGGTCGATGGACTTAAATAAAGTGAAATCAATAGCAAATTCTTTTTTGCACTTGGAAATGGAACAAAATAAAGAATTTCCTATATTTGTACATCACCCTTTTTTCGATAGCATTATGATTTGCGACAAAGAAGGAATCTTCAACGTTTTAGAAGAGCCAGAACGTTATGACAGATTTCTTTCCGATTATAATAATATGTTCATAAAAAAAGCCGATAGCTTAACAGCAATCACAAGGCTCATCAGGAATAATTACAAAGTATGCTTTTTGAGGTTTCTTTATGAGTCTAATGCTATCACATTGAAAGAATGTGGTAATGAATTAGCTCTATGGTGGTCTTTTGTAAACGTTAATCACGATGTTAATGTTTCAAAAACAGCCGTTATGAAATGGCTGAAGGCGGCAGACAAAGAATCTTTAATGGATAATGAAGATTACACTGTTTATAATAACCTTCCTGATAAAGTGACGGTATACAGAGGCGTACAAGAGAAAGACCACGCTAAAGGTTTCAATTGGAGTTTATCTAAAAAAGTCGCAACTCGTTTTGCAACCGATATTGCCTATAAAAAAGAGGGCATTGTTTGTGAAACTACGGTAGACAGAAAAGATATTATCGCATATACAGACCAAAGAAACGAAAAAGAAATCATACTTGACTATAAGAAGCTTGATAATATTAAGTTTATGAAAGTAAAATCTTCCCGTGAAATAGAAAGATGATAAAAGGAAAGAAGGGCTAATCATGAGATTTCAAGATATACCAAAATTTACACCAGACGGCTCATATCAAGTAGATATACCATTGGCTTTTTTGGAACGCAGTTTAGGTTCATACGATGAAGCATACGGGCTTCATCTAAATCCCGACTTCCAACGAGGTAACGTGTGGTCTGAAGAACAGCAAATTAAATGGTTGGAATTTTTCTTTAGAGGGGGAAGAAGCGCAAACGTCATATACTTCAATTGTCCTGATTTTTCTGCACATAAAGCACATAAATCGGAACTTTGTGATATACAAGGAATGTACTGTGTAGATGGTCTTCAGCGTCTTACAGCAATGAGAAGATTTCTTAAAAATGAAATCCCGATATTTGGTACATATTGTAACGAATTTGAAGATTCCAATGCACTTTACTCTTTTTCTTTAAAATTCAATGTCAATTGCCTGCAAACACGAAAGGATATGTTGCAGTGGTACATTGATATGAATAGTGGCGGTACAGTCCACTCAGAAGAAGAAATAAATCGTGTCAAAAAATTACTTACAGCCTGTGACAAACAACCGCCGAAAAGCAAAAACGAGCCAACAAGATAAATAACGACCCAAGCACCCGCTCCATAGCAGGTGCTTTTTTATAACAATTTTTTGGTGGTTTTTCTTTCAAAAACAGTGGACGAATCATTTAAAATATGTTATAATTAAACTATACCATTTTGTGTGGTTTGAATAACAGAAAAGGTGGTGGCTTATGTACGATATTGGCTTGCCCGAACTTAAAATAACCGAAAAAGCAACAGGTGAAAATAACGATTATACTTATCAGTCAACAGTTAAAAACTCACCTGAGATGTGTCCTGAATGTGGCTCGACTCATATTGTTAAGCACAAGAAGCACGATAGAACAATACGTGACTTGAATGAATATGAACATCGTGTCAGCATCATCATTCACGGACATCGTTATCAATGTAAAGAGTGCGGTAATACTTTTGGTGAAGAATTAAACTGCGTTGACAAGTCAGGCAGACTTACCAAGAGGCTTATTTCAAATATACAGCTTGAATGTTTTGACAAGACCTTCAAAGATATTGCAGACGAATACGGCATTTCACAGCCTTCGGTAAAGCGGATATTTGAAGACTATGTTGATGAGTTGTCAGAGACATATACACGGTATTCCCCTCAAATATTAGGCATTGATGAAGTACATCTTCATAATCAATACTGCGGCGTTTTCATTGATGTGTTAGGGCAGAAGGTAATTGAAATGACCGAAAATAGAAATAAGGATACGGTCAAGGCATTCCTTAAATCTCTCCCTGAAAATCATAAGATACAATGCGTAACAATGAATATGTGGCAACCGTATAAGGATTCTGTGCTTGATGTTTTAGGCGATGTGCCAATAGTGATTGACAGGGTTCATATCATTAAAGAGATGAACAGAGTATTAGAGGACATAAGCAAAACGCTCCGAAACGATACGAAAAAAGAAAATCTTATTTCTTTGAAAAATATGCGTTTTCTGTTTATGACGGGCAGTGAAAGGCTCACTTCCCGACAGGTTAAACGGCTTGATGTGTTCCTTGAAGCATATCCACAGCTCAAAACGATATATTATCTCAAAGAGGCATTCTGCAACATCTATCAGTTTGCCAAAACGAGAGAAGAAGCAGAGCAGATGTATGCCAATTGGATACAGGCAAACAAGGACGAGAATTGCCACGACTTTGATAGCTTTATCAATACGGTAGGAAACTGGCACACAGAGATATTCAATTACTTTGATAACCACTATACGACCGCACAGACCGAGAGACTTAACAAGGTCATTCGAGAGATTGACCGAGCAGGCAGAGGATACACCTTTCCTGTTCTTCGTGCAAAAATCCTGTTTCGTCACATTACCGAAAAGGAAGGCAAACACATTTCTAAGAAATAGGCATAAACAATCCCCTTACCATTTGGCAAGGGGATTTAATTTCAAAAAAGGTTTTGAGGTATTTTGGTTACATCTATTCTTCCAAATTTATCAAATACTCCTATTTCTCTGAAAAACAACAATCTTTTCCATTCGGGTTCATTTACGCAATACCAACAGGTAGTATTTGACATGATATTGAACTTAACACAAAAATCTTGCCGCTTTTGCACTCCTTCTTCAAATGTCAAACCATTTTCACAAACAACGCCATAATTGCTCTTTTCTTCTTCGGATAAACCGTTCAAGTCATCAACATCATAAAGAATTTTATGCGATATAGCTTTTTGTCTTTCAGAAATAAACGACTTATTATAAGAAAGGTATTTTTGTGAATTTATTCTTTCTTCATCAGCGGGATTTATCTTCTCAATTTGTCGAAATAACCGTCCGTCATAGCAAACAAAATCTAAAGTCAATACGTCAGGTAAATAATTAGAGCAAATTTTTCTGATATGTCGCAATTCATCTTGCAATGATATAGCTTCTGCTTCTAAAGAAGAATCTTGGTACGAGGGCTTGTATCCTTTATCTTTGTGAGCATAATGTTTATCACGCTCGGTATACACTTGCTTAACAATACTGTCTGCTTCAACGATATTTCGTTTTTTGCCGTTTGTGCAAATAGACTTATCCAAAACAGCACAAACATTGATATAATAGTCACTTCTGGAATTGTAGCACAGCCCTCTGACATCATAAAGGTCTGTAATGTGCTTTGAGATGTACCAAAGCGAGTCCAATGCTTTTTTAGCATCAAGTAAATTTCGTGCGAGATGCCACTTTTCAATATTTGTCATAAAGAGCCACCCTCTTACACAAACATCTGCTGAAGCAAACCCTTTTTCAGTTCTTTCCACTTATCAAGCTCTTGCTTTGCGTAACTGATAGCTTCATCAAAAGCAGAAAGAAAGTCTGCAATTTTTTGCTGTTCTTCAAAATGGGGCATTGGAATTTTACATTTACCTAATTCACCTTTACTTATCTCATTGAAAGTCGAACCGCAGGCTTTTTTGTTGCAATAATTCTTAATAGTGGGCTGTAAATAATAGAGATATTCTCCGTTAATTCTTCGAGGAATTAACGATTGAAAACCTTGATTTGTAGTACATTCGATTGTTGCGATAGCCATTTCTCCAAGCGTCGCTCTCGAAGTCAACAAAATTGTCCCAACAGGCAATTTACGGGCAGATGACTTTTCAAACCCTACCTGTGATATTGTCCTTACACTTTTTGACACATACTTTGTTTTGCCGATTTCAGACGGTGTGAACCACTGTATATTGCCGTTCCAATAATCAATATTTTTCGTACTCGGTGTTCCACCACCTACAATATTGCAAACGTCTTCCAAAGATGTTTGCTCCCACTCTGGATACTCCGTCCCGTCCTCACGCTTGAAGCGTAACTCTTGTGAAAAGATTTTCTGCATAGCGGATTTCTTCTGTTGCTCAAGATTCCGAACCTCTGCTTCAGATTGTGTTATTACCTCATCAACGGTAGAGAGGAAGCCTGCAATTTTTTGCTGTTCTTCAGGGCAAGAAGTCTTGATTGAAAACGCTCTAATATCTTCAATTGTAACTGTGGCTTGTCCGCTCCCTTTAGTTGCATTTCTAATTTGTGATTGTCCTGATTCTGAACACATAAAGTAATACAGATAGGCAGTCTGTTCCTCTTTTATTGGCTTAGCCACACAAATAGCCCCACTTAGAAAACATTTCGTAGTGTTGGGAAATAATGCAATGTTTCCTACACTCGCTCCCACAATAGAAAACAACAAGCATTTTCTGTCAAGAATAATTTGTTCAAACTGGCTTGCCACTTCTATAGGAATATAATAATCAGTTGAATAATTAAAATTCTTTCCTGAAAAATTCTTTGTTTGTAAATACGGAAGTGTATTATCTTCCTGTTTAGTTAGCAATGCTTGTTTAATCGTTTTAGAATAATCAAAACCCGTCTGTTTAGTAACAACATCACAAAAAGAAACGAATGGCTTTTCTTTCCACTCAGGATAATCCGTCCCGTCTTCACGCTTAAATCTTAATTTTGGTACTAACATAACGCCCCTCACAATCCAAGCAGTTTTAATCCTGCGTTCACTTTGTCAATAGCCGCCTGTTTCTTTGTTGTAATGTCTGTAAGTTCCGCACGAACCGCCTGAAGGTCAATCTGTTCTTCTTCCTCAAAGGTATTAACATAACGAGGAATATTGCAGTTAAAGCCGTTCTCTCTGATTTCATCAATAGATGCTATATGAGAGAACTTCTCAATCTCAGCCCTCTGTTCGTATGCGTTAACGATACGGTCAATATCATCATCGGAAAGTTCGTTCATATTCTTTCCCTCTGTGTAATATTTGCTTGCATCGCAGAACCAAATATTGCCGCTGTTACCGTTCCTGTTCTTTTTCAGAACGATACAGCACACGGGGATAGAAGTGCCGTGAAAGCAGTTTGCGGGCAGACCAATAATTGCATCAATGACATTCTGGTTTTCAATCAAATACCGTCTTATCGTTTCTTCTTTGTTACCTCTGAACAGTACGCCGTGAGGGAGCAGAACAGCCGCTCTGCCGTCCTTATCAAGATGATAAGCGATGTGTTCAAGGAACATCAAGTCGGCGTAAGACTTCGGGGCTAATGTCCCACAGTTTGAAAAACGGGGGTCACTCTCAAACTTTGAGTCGGCAGACCACTTTGCAGAATAAGGGGGATTAGCAACCTGAACCTGAAACTTATCTTCACCGAAATTATCGTGTTCAATAGTGTCGTCATTGAATACGGTAAATTCCTTATATGGAACACCGTGCATAAGCATATTCTGTCTCATAAGGTTGTATGTCGTGCCGTTCATTTCCTGTCCGTAATAATGATTAACCGTCCTGTTGGAACAGTGACGTTTGACTTCGAGCAGGAGAGAGCCACTTCCTGCACACGGGTCACAGGCACTTCTTACAGTGTCAAGACCAAGCGTAGCAAGCCGTGCTACGAGTTCCGACATTTTTGTAGGTGTAAAGAACTCACCGCCTTTCTTGCCTGCATCGGAAGCAAACAGACCAATCAATATCATATACGCTGTACCGAGAACATCAAACTCAGCATCTTCAAAATTAAAATCAATGTCATACACCTTATTGATGACCTTGCTGATAAGTTTTGTTCTCTGCGAAACTTCCTTGCCTAAATCCTTATCTTGTAAATTCATATCATCGAACAGTTTATCGAAAGCAACTTCACTTTCTTGACCGACAGTAGAACCGATAAGAGAAGCGATAGCTTTCTCATAATCTTCAATGCTGAATTTGCCGCTTTTTATTCTTTCGACAATAGAATTGAACAGATTGTCAGGCTCTATGATATAACCCAAGTGGTCGAGTGACATTTCCTTAACAGCCTCTGCCAACTCTGGGTTGGCAAGGGCTTCACGGTAGGTTACGCCGTCATTTTTCAGAATTTCATTCATATATTTCTCTGTACGCTCAGACAGATAGCGATAAAAGATAGTACCGAGAATATAATTCTTGAATTTAGAACTATCCATACTGCCACGCAAATCATTTGCAATAGCCCATAACTGTTTCGCAAGTTCCTGTGATTTTGTACTAATATCAGACATATATTACACTCCTTCTGCTGTGAATTTATCGTACATATCCTTGATGAAAGTCATAATTGCATTTATCAGCTTTGTTTGTTTTAAAAGCGGAAGTTGCATATCTACAAGACGTTCACGAATTTTATTTTTTGTGATACTGTGTTCATCAACAAAATATTCGTTCAGAATTGAAAGTACAAGGTCAGGGGTGATGCCGTTTGCCTCTGCAAATTCGGTAACATCGTTCTCCATTACTTCCTTCTCATACTGTTCATATTCCTTGACAATATCTTCATCTGGGTCAAGGTCAAAGAAACGAGAGTTGATAAACGCTTTCATTATGCCAGACTTGTAACGCATTTTTTCGTTATCGGAACGGTCAATCTCTCGTAGAATAAGGTCAATGCTTTTCTGCATTTCTTCCTTGTTCTTACGATTGATTTCTTTCAATAAGTTCAGCACATATACTACATTGATTTTATCAGTACGGACAAGCTCAATATTGAAATCAATATCCGCAAGGGTAGTCTTTATACCTTCCTTTGCCTTTGCCTTCTGTTCATCAAAGAAAGTTAAGTACCACGACTTGTATTCTGTATATTCTTCCTCATTCAAAAACATTTCAAGGTCAGCCCAATCAAATTTGCTAAAAGTTTTCATTGTAGCCAAAGCCTTTGCAAGTATTCTGAATATGATGATAAATTCCTTCTGCTTATCTTCTTCAATAAGATTGCCACAGTCAGCGGCAAGCGGGCAAATCTTACGGAGTGCTTCCGCTTGCTTGCAATATTCGGTCACATAGTATTCGTAGCTTTCCAGAAGATAATCGTTAGGGTTTCCACTGCCGCTAAACAGTTTCAAAGCGGCATCTTGTGCCTTCTTGATGTTACGATAAGTCACTATCTGCCCGAACTGTTTTGTAGGCTTGTCTATACGGTTTGTACGACTGTATGCCTGTACCAAAGAATGATAGATAAGGTTTTTATCAAGGAACAATGTATTCGTGGGCTTGCTGTCAAAGCCCGTAAGAAACATATCCACAACAATAAGCAAATCGACTTGCGGAATATCCTTCTGTTTCAAACGTTTTGCAATATCCTTACGATAAGCATCAAAAGTTGTAAGGTCAAAACTTGTGCCAAACATAGCGTTGTAATCGTCCATACACTCCTGCAAATACCGTGCCGAATGTTCGTCCTGTCCTTCAGAAAGTTCTTCGTTCGGCTGAAAAGTGAAGATAGCACAAATCTTGTAGTCTTTGTCATTCTTCTCCTTGAAAACGTGGTAATAATCCATAAGCGTCTGTATCTTATCAACTGCAAACAACGCCGTATATACATCTTTTCCTGTCGGCTTAATATGAGAATCAAGCGTAGAAAGGATATGTTCTGCAATCATAGAGATTCGATGCGGATTGTGATACAATTCATCAAGTTCAATGTTCTTGCTCTTGCAGTAATCAGGGTCGTCAATTTTTTCAGGGTCAAAACCTTGTATCGGAATACTGTCTGCGCTGATGGAACGCATATACTCAACAGAGAAGCGGAGTACATTGCCGTCTGCAATAGCCTCTTTAATCATATAGCGATGAATACAAGGGTCAAGTGTTCCCGAAAAGAACATATCTGCCGTTGTCCTACTGTTGCTTCCTTTATTTTCTTTAAAGATAGGCGTTCCTGTGAAGCCGATGTAATTACCGTTATGGAAATGCCTCTTGATGTCGCCGTGCATTTTTCCGAATTGTGAACGATGACATTCATCAATAATGAATACGCATTTCTTATCGGCAAGTTGAGCCATTACATTTTCATATTTCTTGTTTTTTACCGCATTTGCCATTTTCTGAATAGTTGTAATTACAAGAGTCTTGTTAGTATCCTGTAAATCTTCAACAAGATTTCTTGTGCTGTCTGTATTATCAACACAGCCTTGTTCAAAGCTGTTGTATTCGTCAACCGTCTGGTCGTCCAAGTCCTTACGGTCAATCAGAAAAAACACCTTATCAATCAACGGATTGTCACGAAGCAAGCTTGCAAGCTTATAACTCGTAAGCGTCTTACCTGACCCCGTAGTATGGAATACATAGCCGTTCAAATTACTGCTGAGAATGCGTTCCATAGACTCTTTAACAGCGTAAATCTGATAAGGACGCATAACCATAATGATAGGTTCTGTTTCTTTAATAACCATAAATTTCGTGAGCATTTCGGTCAGAGAGAACTTATCAAAGAAATCTTGTGTAAACTCACCAAGTCGATTGATACGAATGTTATTTCTATCCGTCCAATAGAATGCAAGGGATTTCAAAATAAGTTGTTCTGTTCCGTCTGCTTTTCGTTCATTAGCGTTCGCAAAATATTTTGTCTGTACGCTGTTCGATACCACAAATATCTGAATAAAGCGGAACAAGCCCTTGAAGGAATAGGTGCGATAGCGGTTAATTTGATTGATAGCCTCGTTCAACTCTACGCCTGAACGCTTTAACTCAATCTGCACCAAAGGCAGACCGTTAATAAGCACGGTCACATCATAACGATTCTTATATTCTACATCGTCTTTGTGCGCCTTATCCATAGTAACCTGATGCGTAACCTGATATGTATTCCTGTATATATCGGAAGTCAGAAATTCGGCATATATTGTCTTGCCGCTATCCAATTCAAGCACCCATTTCTCACGGAGAACCTTAGCAGATTCATAAATCGTATGGTTTTCCAAACGGAGCAGGACTTTATTAAATTCGCTGTCAGACAGTTCTGCTACGCCTTTTGCCTCGATAAGAGCTTTTGCGTTCACTTTACAAAACTGCACACGGAAGTTGGCAAGCACATCATCATAGTTTGCCATATCAATATAAGAATAGCCCTGTTCATTATTAAGCTGATTTATGAAGATTTTTTCAACTTCATATTCGGTTTTCAGCCCGCTCATAATCATCGCCCTTTCATCGTATTGCTCGTCATAAATAACCACATAAAAAGTAACAGTTTTTAGTCGCCTTCATTGTATCATAAACAAAGCGGAATGTCAATACACGACCACCTAATTTGTTACAGATATTTCAACACGTTGCATACCACTATTTTTCACTACAAAATCTATCTAAACATCTCTTTTTCAAAAAAAATAATTTTTTTCTTCGTAAAAGGCGGGTTTTGTATTGACATCTGCATTACAAAATGCTATAATATAGGCAGTTAAAAAACAATATTTGCCGAAAGGAAACTATTACAATGACAAACTTGAAAAATTTCGTGATAGATTTCAATTCTATCCAAAAGGAAATCAATACGATTGCCGACTCAGAAAAGAGTTATCTTGTCACAGCTCCCGAAGAATACCTTTGCGTACCTGAAAAGTATTCCGAGTACGGTTTATGTACTCTCGGACAGCTTATAGGCTTTCCTGCAAATTTCATAGAAAAGGTAAACACAACAAACAAAGACCTCGCACGAGAAATTATTGCCGATAGAATGAAGCTATATTTCAAAAACGATAAAAGCTTTGTTGTGCGTGAGTTCAACGAAAAAATAAGTGGAGTTGTTTCAAAGAATTACACTTTTTTTGATGATAAACAGGTTGCCGAAATATTACAGGCAAGTCCTCTTGCTAAAAAGCCTTTTGCTTATTCCTGCGTAACACCCGAAAGGCTTCATCTGAGAGCAATAGACAGTGAAAACCCTTTTACCATAGGAACTGATAAAAGCCCTCTTTTCTTCTGTTATTTCGTTGATAACTCAATGGTAGGGCAGAGTGCTTTTAAAGTAACATTAGGCATTTACCGCCTTGCCTGCACAAACGGTATGCTTGTTCAGAGAAATAAATTTTCTATTTGCAAGCAGATACACAGAGGCACAAAAGACATAGCCGCAGAGTTCAACAATGCTCTTGCTGTTATCGACTCTAAGAGAGAAGAAATAAAGGATATGCTCATAAAACTTTCAAACGAACCCGCTCAGATAAGCAAGCTTGATGAATCGGTTGCAAAGGCTTATCTTGCAAAAGCGTTGATTCTCTCAAAGAAAGAAACAAATAAGGTTCTGGAACTTTATCATAACACCTACGGCGGTAAATCAAAGTGGGATATGACAAATGCTATTACAGAGTTCGCTCGTGATGTGAATAGCATTGAGCGAAGAACACAGTTAGAAGCAAAAGCTCTGATTGTAGCTTAAACAAAAAACAAATACGGCTCAGGGAAAAGTCGTATTACCGATGCTGTTCAATGCAATAGCACTGAACAAAGAAGTATAGACAGCTTACGGCTGTAGGCTGTCTGTGCTTAAATCGAAAGGAACGTAACTCATGAAAAAGAAAAAATGTCGTTATATAAAATATGTAGCAATGTTATTTGCTCTTACCGTTGGCTTGTATTTTTTTATTGCTTTTGAAATGGCAGACAAAATGGATACCTCAACCGTAGAATCCTTTTATTCGATAATGGGCGTATCGTTAGTATTCTTCTTTATAATAACTTTTGAAGGCTTGATTCTTCTTGAACACTTCTGCTACAACATAAAAAGATTCATTCTGATATACAAGGATTGTGTAAGAGAAGAACGATTGAAAAAGGCTCAGGCGCAACAGCAGAAAATACGTTAAGTAAAAATATAATAAAATAATGAAAGCGGCAATGCAAAAAACTGTTAAGTTTTATTGACATTGCCGCTTTTTGGTGCTATGATATATATGAAGAAAGAATAAGGTAAACGCTTTATAAGGAAGGTGTTGTTTAAATGACAAGTCAAAAGTATTACGACATAAACGGATTAGAAATCAAAAGTGGTATGACCCTTTTAATAGGAGAAAAGAACACAGATGTTCCCGTAAGGATTCTCGTGTTTTCTGAAATGTACGAAGATGAAAACGGAGTAAGGAAAGAGTTAGGCTACGAATTTGAAGAAACGCATGAATTTGTTCCGCTTTCATATATTTCTCCTGAAAAAAAGGCTCGTATCATATATGTGCCGCCTGAGTACGAAAATGAAGAGTGTTACAAGGGTATAAAAGAATAAAACACAAAATCCCCTCTGACGTATGTTCAGAGGGGATTGTTTATATATCTATTGCTCTTTTGTAGAAAAATGCTGAACTTTCATATTTTCTAAATCGTTTTTAATAATACGCTTTAAATAAGCAAAACGGTTATTAATATTAACTCTTTTAGCATAATTCTGCAAAACACTGTATTTTTGAGACAAATAGGCATCTCTTCTCAGTGTTATGTCATCAATATCGATAACAGGAAGATACTCATTTGGCACACAACTTATCAAGTGGAATAATTCATTGATTTCTTGCTTTGTAAATTCATTCGCACATGAGACAGATAGTATTTCTAATATATCTTCAAAACTTTCGTCAAAATCTTCGGCTTTGTTATCCTCAACTTTTTCGAGTTCTTCTTGCTTTTCATTTTCTTCGTCAAAATCTTCAGCAGGTTCTTTTTCAAGTGGTAAAGACTTGGTTAATACGACATTGCTATAAACCGTAATCTCAATACCTTTTGTGTATCTGCCTACTTTATAAGGTTCATAATCAAAATTTAACGATGTTTTTTCAGTGATTTCTTTATGGCAAGCACTTAGAACTCTTCTGTTAAATTCTTTATATTCATTGTAGCTCTTTACCGTATCACATCTTAGCATTTGCTTTAACTCAATTAAATCTACTTTCCATGTAATAGGCTCGTGATTTTTTGTTTGTCTGCGGCTCTGTACATAGTTTTCAATATAGTTAAAAAGAATGTAACTACTTGTTCTTGTTAATTGAGTTATGCTTTTCAAGCGGTATTTAATATAGCCGATTTCTTTCAGATTGAATATGTATTGCATTGCTTCAGGAGAACAAGTAAGCGTTATTCTCCATACGCCATCTTCATCTTTTTTTGCTGTAGCTTGACTAAACAGTATTATATTGTTATATTCGTTTGCATCTTTTGATAATGATACTTTAGTGGTTTGTAATTTTTCAAGCTGAGGGAAAAGGCTTTCCTTTCGTAATCTGGAAACCCCGAAAATTTCTTCTACTTTTCCTTTTTCTATTACTACCGTTCTCTTTTTCGGATTATCACTATTGATTTTAGATAAATATAAATCTAACAGCTTAAATTCGTATATTTCAAAATCTGAACGCCACAGATTGAGTAAAGGACGGCTTTTTTGAATTAAGTTATCTAAATGCTTTTCATTTTTCTCATTCATTTGCTTTCCTCACATAATAAAAAATTCAGTGTTGACATTTTTTTTGCCTTTCAATGTATTTGTTAACAGCTTCATCAGAAACCGTTCCCAATGTTTCGCAAAAATAAGAATTATTCCACATCTGATTGTTCCAAAGCAAAGGAACTATTTCAGGATATTCCTTTAAAATAATTTTTCCGCTTATTCCTTTTATGTATTTCACTATTTGTGTAACGGACAGTTTAGGTGGTGCAGACACAATACAACTAACATGGTCGCAATCATAAGTTTCGCATTCTATAATATCAAAGCCCTTTTCCTTTGCTATTGTTTGTACTAATTCATATAAGCGATTACTTATCTCAGGTCTAAGCACCTTTCTTCTATACATAACGCACCATACAATATGGTATCTGTTTTGATAAACACAAGTTCTGTCGTAAGTATATTCATTTTTCATACATATAGTATAGCACGGGAAAAGTTGTTTGTCAATACGTCAAGCCTTTTCTTTCATACACATAGTTAAAATAAATTTTCGGTTTTTATCAGAAAAGTGGATTTGGTGTACACCTGAAATGGATTTCTTGTACACCTGAAATGGATTTCTTGTACACCTGAAGTGGATTCCGTGTACACCTGAGATGGATTTCTTGTACACCTGAAGTGGATTCCGTGTACACCTGAGATGGATTCCGTGTACACCTGAGATGGATTCCGTGTACACCTGAGATGGATTCCGTG
>ERZ791802.116-NODE-116-length-99585-cov-9.906531_pt1 | contig 99585 bp, 76 predicted proteins | sample MGYA00510308_ERZ791802 | MGnify/ENA primary metagenome ERZ791802 (study PRJEB30046, sample SAMN00792028) | human gut metagenome | study: EMG produced TPA metagenomics assembly of the A metagenome-wide association study of gut microbiota in type 2...
AATATATCTTATCCATCTTCTTTCCTGCTTATTTACAAGTATACATTTTCATCCTGTCTACTATCCAAAAAGGTGTATTACAATTACATTTCATTAACAAAAAAGGCGAGCAGAAGCGCAATTACCTTATCATAATGCTTCATCAACTGTTCACGCATAAACTTCACAGCCAACGATAATTGTGTGGCGACTGTGCTTTCGGAAATCCCCATCATCCCGGCAATTTCCTTATTCGTATAGTTCTGACGCTTGCTCAGAATAAAGATTTTCTTTCGCTGTGCCGGTAATTCCTCTGCCAATGAGTCGATATAGTCGTTCAAGAAACGCAGGTCAATATCGTCTTCTGTCTGCGAGTCACGGTCTACCCCACTCTTCAGCAGATATTCATTGTAAACATATTCAACGGTCTGACGCTGATACATATTCATCAGTAAGTTTTTGGCTATCGTACAGAGAAAAGATATGAATGAAGCGTCGATATCGACTTTCTCACGTACTTCCCATATACGGATAAAAGTAGATTGCACCACTTCTTCAGCCATATATTGATCGCCGGAAGATAGCCGCATAATGAAATTGTACAGTTTGCCACTATACATCGTATATAACTTTTCAAATGCCTGAAAAGAACCTTCCTTTAACTTGATTAATAAAAGTTTTTCAGCAGTAGAGTCAATCATATTTTAGAGTTTTGCGACAAAGGTATGTTACTGTTGGTCTGAAACAGGTGACAATATTATTAATATTTTCTCAATTATCCGATTTTTCGGGAAGGTTTCTGCATAAAAACTCTAAAAGCGACATTCTGCCACTGAGGATAGAATATCGCTTTTAAAGGTTTATAGAAATAAAAAGGTTGTATTAATAAGTCAAACGGATACCTGCCTGTATATTGAAATTAAACGGATTTTCTTTACGTATAGTCTGAATATCCGAGCCATCATCGAAATAATAAGCGACACCCGGCTCTACATAGATACCGACACGTTTGGTAGCATTCAACTGTGCACCTACCGCACCGGACACGGAGAATTGCAGAGGTTTCACCGTTTCCTTTTCGGAACCGAACTTTCCATACACGCATTTCTCAACCATACCGCCACCGGATACATAAAGAGTGATGAGCTTCTTATCAAGGAAGTTCCAGTTGGCACGCAACGGAATACCGATATAGTGAAGTTTCTGTTCTATCTGATGGTCGTCATTCGCCAATTTGGCGTCAGAAGAAAGGAGCGTATAAGTCAGACCGGACTCGAGAGAGAAGCCTTTGCCCAAGGCTTTACGGACGGATAATCCGAAAGAGATGGGTTGATGATGCTTAATATCGACTACCTGTTTGGCCTGGCGCAAGTAAGGTACTCCGTCCTCAAAGACCAAAGTCTGGTCATTGGGAATCTCCATCAAACCATTGGATACAGAAAGCATACTGACGCGGGACATATAAGGATACGCGCCCGAACCTACTTCTGAAGAAGCACCACCCGAATTCCCTACTCCAAGTCCCATTGACCATGTTCCTTTCCGGGAAGATGATTTCTCAGTCGGGATATGATATTTATCTCTGCCGGAAGGACGGCGTGGCCTGTTGCCTGCAGTCGGTCGTTCCTTATCTTTCGTCTGAGTTTGAGTCTGACCGGCATTTGTTTCTTCGGTCGGTTCTCCCTCATTGATGACTGTTCCGGGGTCTTTTTCTTCTACTACAAGTGCCGGTTCATCTTTCACGGCGGGTTCATCTACCGGCATCTTATGTTCCGGGATATTCCGGTCTACTTTTGCCAACCGGTTTTCACGGGCAACGGGACGCAGGACAGGTTCGACGGAAGTTCCTTGTACATCCGGTTGTTGCACATCCGGCAAGACATCTGGAGTAGAAGCCAATGCCGGTGTTTGTATATGACGCATTTCATCTGCGGCAGGTGTCCCCAGGAAATACAGGCTTACTGACGAAACAACAGCTAACAATATAACAGCCGCAGCCGCCATCATCCATTTTCGATAAGGATATATCTTCCTCTCCACGGGGGGCATAAGCTCTTTCTCCAGTTGTTCCCAACCGGAAGCAGGTGTCGGCTCGGAATAATCCGCGAGCTTCTCCTTCAACTTATTCATCCACAATTCTTTCTCTTCCATCTCTATCTATCCATTATGCATTATCCATTCTTTGACTCTTTTTGCCAATACCGTCTTCGCGCGAAACAGTTGCGAAGCCGAAGATTTCTCATTAATACCTAATACCTGAGCGATTTCTTTGTGTGATTTGTCCTCGAAAGTATAAAGGTTGAACACTGTGCGATACCCGGCAGGCAGTTCTTCGATAAACTGCATCAACACTTTTTGGGGTATCGCCTCTACATCGGAAGCATCTGGCTCTTCATATTCTTCGGGCAACTCTTCCAATGACGCTGCCTGATTGATTACATCATTCTTCCGGAGATACTGCAAAGCGGTATTGACTACCACCCGCTCCATCCAGGCCCGCAGGGAGCCTTCACCCCGCCAGGTGAACTTGTCGAAAGAGTCGAATATCTTTATAAAACTATCGTGTAGCAGATCCTGGGCCGTATCACGGTCGCCGGTATAGCGCAGACAGATGCCAAGCATACGCCCCGCATACTGCTCATACAGTTCCTTGCGGGCCCGGTTGTTTCCTTGCCTGCATTGTTCCGACAACTCTAATTCTTCCATTCGCTTATACACGTGTTTACCTTATAAATGCAGCAAAGATAGAAATACTGCATAGAGAGAACAACTCTTTTGCCACTTTTGTTTCTTTAACAGATGCAGATGCAATATTCTTGGTTATCGTGCATTTTCTGAATACAAAGCAGTAATATTAATCAATCTAAAACCTAGTTTATTATATGAAGAAATTTAAATTCATTGCCTTTATCTTTGCTATTATGACCACAATGCCGATTTTCCAGTCTTGTCTGGACGACGATGACAGTCCGTCCGACCTATTGGTTATCAGCACAATAAATATGATCAGCCAGGATAGCAAGGATTTTTATTTCACCTTGGATGATGGAAAGAAGATGTATCCGAGTAACGGACAAGGATGGAATGGCGCAGATTTTGCGGACGGACAGCGTGCCTTTGTCATGTTCAACGAGTTGGAAGAACCGGTGGGCGGATATGACTATAATGTGCAGGTTAAGCAAATCAAGGAAATTCTGACCAAGGATATCGTCACCATGGATGATGAAGAAAATACGGAAGAAAAAATAGGAGACGATAAAATCAACGCTACCTATATGTGGATTAATAAGGATAAGAAATATCTGACTATTGAATTCCAATATTATGGCACGCACAGCAAAGATAAGAAGCATTTCCTGAATCTGGTTATCAATAATCCCGTGCCGGCTCCTACTGCGGACGAAGAGGATGCGGAAGATGAATATATCAACCTGGAATTCCGTCACAACAGTGAAGGGGATTATCCACAGACTTTAGGCGAAGGGTATGTGTCCTTCAAACTGGATGAGATCAAGGAACAGATGGAAGGAAAGAAAGGACTAAGAATCCGTGTTAATACTCTATATGGCGGAATAAAAACATATGAAGTGAAATTTCCCTAATCTGCTAATCTAATGTGAAAGACACTCTTTTTTAATATTATATATTAATTACGCAAAAGAGGGCGGTAGTTGTGAAACTCCCGCCCTTCTTACTTTTATACTTCGCTATTTTACCCTCTTGAAAAGAAAGTTTATTTCTTATCTCCCAAATAATTCCATACACCCGCGCTCATAGCTGCTCCGACAAACGGGGCAATGATGAACAACCACAACTGTGAAAGGGCTTCTCCACCCTGGAACAATGCCGGAGCAATACTACGTGCCGGATTGACAGATGTACCTGTGATGGGAATACATACGATATGTACCAGTACTAAGGTAAGACCGATGGCGAGTCCGGCAAGATTGCCTGCGCCTTTCTTCGGGTCGGTAGATCCTAAGACTACTAATACAAAAATGAATGTAAACACTGCTTCGGCAATAAATGCTTGCAGCATTTCTCCTTCACCAAAACCGTTCGAACCTGTTGCCGTCGGGCCATCGTGAGCTCCGGTAGACACCAAAGCATAAAGAATAGCCGAGCCGATAATAGCTCCTATCACTTGGAAAACCATATACATCCCTGCGTCTTTTCCATTCATACGTCCACTCAGGAATACTCCTAATGTAATAGCAGGATTAATGTGACAGCCCGAAATACCACCGATAGCATATGCCATTGCCACTACGGACAAACCAAAAGCTAAAGCCACACCGATCGTTCCCACGCCAGCGCCTACTGTATCGGCCAAACCACCTGCAAAGACGGCACTACCACATCCCATAAGGACGAGCACCATCGTTCCAATCATTTCTGCAATGTACTTTTTCATAACTAATCAAAAATTTATTAATGTATTATTTTTCAAAAATAAATAATTTACTGCGGAAATCAAAGTCTATATGTATAATTATGACTAACTTTGCGGCATTTTTCGAATATAGAAAATTACACCGAATGAAAAAAGGACTTTTTTATGCCATATTGGCCTCTGTTTTATGGGCTATAGTCAATCCATTTATCAAACAGGGACTGAGCTACGATTTTACTCCGATGAACTTTGCCGGAATCCGTTTTACTACCGTGGGGATCATTCTCTTCGCCTATACCTGGCACAAAGGGATGTGGAAGGAAATACGTCAGCACAGCAGATTGTTTATGAACCTGATTCTTATCAATATGTTTATGGGATACACGGCTTTCTACTTCGGCGTGGATTTTGTGAGCGGGGCTATCTCGTCCATTATCATGGGGATGACTCCGCTTATCAATGTGTTACTGGCGCATCTGCTTGCTAGTAATGACAGGCTGAATATCCATAAAATTATCAGTCTTGTGGTCAGTCTCATCGGCTTGTTCCTTATTATAGGAATGGGAAGTGACGGCGCACCGCTCGATTGGAAGGGAATCACAGGTATTGTGTTATTGCTGCTTAGTATTATTTTTCAAGGGTATTCCGCCATCTCCGTTTCGGAAGATAAGGGAAAGGTGAATCCTATTTTCCTGAATGCTGTGCAGATGTTCTTCGGTGGTCTGCTGATATATATGGTAGGACTGGGTACGGAAGGTTATCATTCATTTATCGGAAAACCGGGCGGATTTTATATCAGTCTTGGTATTCTGGTGTTTATTTCTGTTTTTGCTTTCAGCTTTTGGTTTATCGCTCTGCAAAGTAAGGGGGCGAAGGTCAGCGATATTAATATGTGCAGGCTGATTAATCCGATTCTCGGTGCGGTATTGAGTTGGATTATGCTTCCGGACGAATATCCGACATTCAGTACGGTGGCAGGAATGATTATTATCGTCAGCTCCCTGATTATTTATTTCAAAGGAGCTGAGATAGGTCAATGGTTTAAGAAGATTAGAGCATAAAAGGAATCCGAACGGGTTATAAGAAACATTGCATGGACTACAAGCATGGAGTTACAATAAACATTGGATAGACTGTAAAGTCAGCATTTCTTTGGGTACCGCCGCTTTTATCTCTTCTTTCAGTACACAGAGAAGGCTGTGGCGCACGAAATCTTTGCTTGTAGCCAGTACAACCTGACGCGTCGGGCGCGGGATGGCGAACGGGCGTACTAATTTTCGTTGTTCTTCTGTCAACTGGGATACTGCCAGTTCGGGAATAAAAGTGATACCTTTTCCGCTTTCCACCATGCGCATAAAGGTTTCCATACTTCCCAGGCGATAAGCCATCTGATTGACTTTCACTGCTTCCATCTGGCAGAAACGGACGAGTTGGTCACGGAAACAATGTCCTTCGTCCAGTAGCCAAAGGCGTTCACCGGTTATATCGGAAGTGCGGATAAGGTCATGTTTGAAAGAGGGTTCTTTCTTGGATACATAAGCGTAAAACTGCTCATAAAACAGTGTTTCTTCTGTAAGGAACGTATCTTCCAGTTTACTGGCTATGATTCCTGCATCCAAATCTCCGGCATGCAATGCTTGTTGGACGTCTTGGGTCTTCATTTCCGTAACTCTGATATCCAGTTCGGGATACTTCTCCATTAGTTGCGGAAAGAAGCGCGGAAGCAGATAGGGTGCAATTGTCGGCAATACTCCCAAACGGAATACGCCGGATAATGATTGCTTTTCTTCACTGATAATTTCCTTTACCTGTGCTGCTTGCGCCAGAATCACACGAGCCTGGTCTATTACTTTTTGCCCGATAGCTGTCGGACAAACAGGTTGCATTGTCCGGTCAAACAGCTTCACTCCCAGTTCATCTTCCAGTTTCTGAATCATGGCGCTCAATGTAGGTTGCGTCACCCGGCAGTGTTCCGCTGCGCGGGCAAAGTGCCGGAACTGGTCAACGGCTAATATGTATTCCAATTGTTGTATTGTCATCTATCAAATTGTTTGATGTTATAGATTGTATCTATGCAAAGATAGAAATTTTCAGTTTGACAGCAAGCAATTTTCGCCTTATCTTTGTCATACAGAAAAAAAGAAAATTAATATAAATCATTAAAAACAATAAGATTATGAAGACTTTAGAATTTATCAAATTGAACGAATCGGGAGCAAACAACGTAGTAGCATCTTTGCAACAACTATTAGCTGACTTCCAAGTGTATTACACCAATCTTCGCGGTTTCCACTGGAATATCAAAGGACATAACTTCTTCGTTCTCCACAGCCAGTTCGAAAAGATGTATGACGACACTGCCGAAAAGGTGGACGAAATCGCAGAACGTATCCTGATGTTGGGCGGCACTCCTGCCAATAAGTTCAGTGATTATCTGAAAGTTGCCGGTATCAATGAAGTGGACAAGGTGAGCAATGGAGATGAAGCACTGAACAGCATCCTTCAGTCTATCAGTTATCTGATCGGTGAAGAACGCAAGATTCTGTCTATCGCTTCACAAGCCGGAGACGAGGTAACCGTTTCGATGATGAGCGATTATCTGAAAGAACAGGAAAAGTTGGTTTGGATGTTGGTGGCTTATAATAGCAAGTAATTTAGAAAAAAAGGTTTAGATTAAAAATTTCCCCTCGCTACAAATATCTGTAACGAGGGGAAATTTAAATATTATATAGAACCTGAATAATCAAATCCTACTGTGTTCACAGATGTCCCATTTGACTTTAATTTAAGCACACCCGTAATACTATACATATTAGTCTCTTCATTATACTTAACAGTAAATGAACCAGGATCATTAGTATCCAAATTTCGTTTAGAACCATCTAGTGTAACAGACGAAAGAATAAGGTACATTTGAGTCTTAGAATATTCTCCCGGCAATAACTCAGCCATTTGATTTAATGCTATTGTCACCTTGTTATTGCTATCACCATTAGAAAAATTTAAAATCAGATATTTCCCCATCGGAAGCACTTCTATTGCTCCAAATTCTAAATACACATCCGAATCCGGTATATCTTTCACTGTTACTGTAAGTACCGTTGAAACTCCACTACCATCATTAGCTGTTATCTCAACCACTGCCTTTCCGTAATCAAGAGCTGTAATCACCCCGTCTTCTAATGAAATGATTCCATGTCCCTCTTTTAAAACATAAGATACAGATTTGTCCACAGCATCATCCGGAAATACAGTTAGGTTAGCTCCCAAATCATAAGTATCACCTATTTTCAGAATCATTTTTTCTTTTCCATCAGCCACTTCAATTTTCTCAACCTTTGCAACATATATTACTTTTACTCTACATTTTGTTTCCAGTTGAGCAACATTTGCATCATTTACAACCGTAACAGTCAGTTCAGCCTCACCCGGCGCAACACCAACGACTGTTCCTTCTCGATTCACCGTAAAAATCTTCGCATCACTTGTACTAAACCTGAAGGAATACCCTGCCGATCCTTCTGCACTTTCTGGAGTAACATTTATCTGCAGAGTAGTGGTAGTCCCCACCCCCTCAATCCTAATGACTCCATCTTCAAGAAACTCGTTCTCGATGGATATTCCGGTTACCGGATTTTCCACCCCTTCTCTTTGAAAAGTTTCATCCTCATCGCCACAAGCTACGCATAAAGCAACTGCAGCAAACATAAAATATAATAACTTCTTTTTCATACTTAACTGTGAGTTGATTGTTTCATTTTTTATTCCGGACAACGTACTCCTTCTGTCCAATTCAGAGATCTGCTAATATCCCAGCCATTACCAGTCCAGTCCTTAATTACAGAGCCACCACCTTCATTGAATCTCCAATAGGCAACCATATCCTGATAATAATCAGGAGAAATATAACACATATTATTCTGAATTTCATTCTGTGTTAAAGCCCTCTTCCACACACGAACCTCACTTATAGATCCATCCAAATAACGGGAGTTCACAGAAGAACCAATACAGAATCTACGTTTATCCGTGTTTCCACACAAGATAACAGGACCGCGTGGCGCATCTACTTGTCCATCCAATTCACCATTTACATATAATTTAATCGTAGAACCATCAAATACAACTGCAAGATGATACCATTTATCAACTTCAAATTCAGTCTTTCCTGTCACTGGAAAACCACCACCAGCCAATTGTATTTGATTCGGCTTTATAGTTGTATCTCCAAATCGTAATAAGAACTCTTCTTCTACCCCCATTACCGTACTAATAAACGGACTACTAGAAGCAAATTTATTAACCTTGACTCTTGCTTCCATTGTAACTTGCGGAACAGCAGCCAGCGAAGGATCGCTTTCAAAAGGAAGCTGCATATTCGTTCTAGAAAGATTAGCAGCATTGACAACCATCACCTGATTTAATACAAGATAAACCGTTCGGGAAGAATCTAATACAGGCATACCACCGGTTACATCCGTAATGGTTAAAGGCACACAATAGGTAACCCCTTCTTCAAAATTAGAAGCTCTCAACAAAGAAAAAATCAATTGCTCTGAAATATTCTCACCCGCCTTTAATACAATTTCATCATTAGATAACATGTAGTCTTCAGTCGGGACCATTTTATATTTCTTACCATACAATGCATTATACCCCTCGAGTTTATCCTGATCTACCCGTACTCTTATAGTCTGATCACTCGTAGCCTGGCAAGAAGCAGAGACTGTCACTCCAATTTCAGCCGGCCCATCTATCGTATACTTAACGGCAGGAGAATCTTCTGTACCGGTAAAATATAAAACATCTTTGAATGTTTCTACATTCGTACAAGCTGACAATATACCAACCCAAAATATAGTTAATAATAAGTATTTCGCCTTCATATATTTTTAGTTTTAGAGATTATTTCTTTGCGGGATTCATGATCTGAATAGCCTCACGAAGATATTTATATTCAATATCCGTATGATTATACTCATACTCCATGTGGTAACTTCCCACACCGCCTTTATGTTGTCCTTCTGTTATATTATTCGGTTGCCAACGTGCCATACCGATCAGCGATGGAATAATTCCTAACTCCGGATCAGAATACTTATCTCCTCCTGTAGCCCAGTGATCTTCAAAGTTTTCCGTCACTATAAATCTGTCGGGAGATATGTATTCACTCACTGTATTGAATCTTGTTTGCAATCCTGACGGCGACTTAGTATTATATGCTTGCGCAACGGCATAATCAGCATATTCCCAGCCTTCTTCCGTTATTTTTTCAACAAATCCATCCACACAAATAAGTTTATCTTCCCCCAGATTCGAACGCATTTCTCTTAATAATGTAGTCATATTCACGGAATTATTAAACAAATCATTCCCACTACATTCATGATCAAAATCAATGCCGTCATATCCATATTTAAAGATACTATCTGCCAGCGCTTTGGCTGCGGCCGGAATATTTTCGGCTATATTCTCAAAATTGCCCGGAAAGTTTGCCATATTATGAGAAAATATAGTAAATGTCACTCTTGTTCCGTGCACTTCTTGTATATAACGCAAATCCTCCATTTGAGATGGCGTCAAGCTATGCCATGTTCCCCAGATAGATACTACATCTACACTATCAGGCAAATTACGCAAATATTTCACAGGAGATGTCCCGGTTGCTTTCCAACCTCCAAACCATCCAAAAGCCATTTGATGTTTCGTTTTTTTATAAGCTCTCAGATTCTCATAATATTGGGCATCCCGCTCTAACGGCACCTGAAGAGGAATATTTTCTATTTCTGTATCACATGCCACCCATACAGTAGCTAATACGAAAAAACAAAATATTTTATTAATTATTTTATTCATAGTAATCAAATTAAATATACAATAATTATTTTTTATCCCACCATAACTTAACTTTTCCATAGTCAGTGCCACCAAGAAAATCTGTCACTGCTTTATTTACCTCTGTCGTATTAGTATCATACTCTGTAGATGGAAATGGAATACGACGTGGCCCGGAGCTTTCTACTTGACCTGCACTGGCATTCGTTCCATACAAACTAAATAGCTTGGGATAACCGGTACGACGGTGTTCACTCCATGCTTCCTGACCTTCCGGAAACATAGCAATCCACTTTTGAGTGATAATACGTTCCAACTTCTTATCATCGCTATCATTTTTATTCCATGCAATAGTAATCGTAGATGCAGCAGCCACACTTCCAGAAGTTCCGGCTGGTGCAGTAAACCGCACAGGCTTATAAGTATCTCCTCTCGTCAAGTAATCATCCAAAGCAACGCCCCACTGTTCGAAAGATTTCGTAATACCTGCATTGTATAATTCTTCAACTTCACCACCCATATCCCAGCCGTGAAGTTTTCCTTCTGCACGCAAAAAATAGATTTCCGCAGCACACATCCACTGGACTGGCGTTTCAGCAAATACGTTCGGAGAAGATAGCTTTAAATAATTCTTCTTATCCGTCACATTCACTCCTAACCGGGCACCATGAAATTTATCACCGGCTTCCCCATATTCAGATTGCTGAAAGTATTTAGAAAGTCGAGGGTCACTATATCCTTTCATTATAGACTCAATATCAGCCCCCATACGTGTATCCGAATAACTATCCCAACAAATCTTCAAAGGATGGAATACTGAGATTCCGTTTCCAGACTGCAACAAAGCATTTTCAGCATTTTCTGTAATTACTCCGGCTTTTGTGGCTTCTTCCGCTAATTTCTGTGATGTTTTTCCATTTACTTCAAATCCATTCACATAATATGTACGCATAGCCAAACGCAGTTTCAACGAATTGGCAAATTTCAACCATTTAGTAAAATCACCTCCATACACAAGATCATATTTACTTAAAGGTTTACTACCCGGATGAATAGCGATATAGTCCTGTAACTCCGCTATAGCTTCATCTAAATCAATAAAGAATGATTTATATATCTCTTCCTGCGAGTCATAAGGAGTTTCCAATCCCCCATGGCCAAATTGTAAATAAGGCAAAGGACCATACATATCTGTTACACGATGCATGGCTGCTACCTTCAAGATTTGTGCAACGGCATAAGCCTCCGGGAATTTATCCTTCCCATTATCCCGGATTTGCTTCCAGGCAGGCATTACTTTCGTGAACACTACGTCAAAAGCGACATCATTCCATTTATCATATCGCAAGTTGTAATGAACAGCAGAACTCGTCCCCCATGTACCAATTGGAGTCATATAGCCGGAATGCATATCACCACACAAATTTTGAGCACGTTGAAATTCATTAGCATCCACATCACTGGTCGGTATCACATCCATCTGCATAGCGGGAAAGAAGTTTCCAATCTTCATCAGCCCAACCAACATTTCTTCAGGAACCTCATTTGGATTGGTATTCCATTCTTTATAATTGTCTGTACAGGAAGTGATCAGCACAGCTACTCCCAATGCACACATTGCATGTCTTATTTTTCCTAGTCTTTTCATTGTATTATTCCTTTCTGGTTTATTAATATTGGAACTTCACACTAAACCCAATGCTGCGTACACTCGGCTGCATAAAATAGTCAAACCCTTGATAATATGTACCTGTAGAAGCCGATAGTTCCGGATCAAAAGGCGCCTTATTATGGAACATGAACAGATTTTTACCAATGAGTGACACTGTCAGGTTTTGTATCTGGTTACCAAACCATTTAGTCGGGAATGTATATCCTAAAGTGGCTTCCCTAAGTCGTACGTTTGTCATACTATATACATAATTAGCCAAAACTCCGGTCGAACCATTACCAAGCACATTATAGTAATCCTTCGCGGTCACACGTCCACTATTAATATTCACTCCCCCATTATCACGTACTATAGCCGATGTTTTAGAAGTCCCATAGTAATCCATCTTCGCTTGTGTAGCCGAAACGCCGACCCCACCGATACGGGCATCAATCAGAAAACTTAAATTAATACCTTTCCAGCTAAAACTGTTATTCCACCCCCAGTTAAAACGAGGTGCCGTGCTACCTGCTTTTATCCAAGTATTCGGATCGGCTTCTATCGCACCGGTATTCGCATCCACTTTAATATTTCCCAAATAGTCCATCTTTAGCCCCGTCACATAAATGTCACTCAAAGTACCTCCTTCTTTCACTATCATTTTATAGCTACCTTGTGGGTTGAAAGGTTCTATTTCCGTGATAGAGATAGGTTCTCCTGTTATCGGATTGGTAGCACCACCGGGTAATAAATAAACAACCTTATTACGGTTCATTGTAAAGGTCAGATTGGAGTTCCATTTTACAGGTCCAAGATTGGTATTGATACTCAAACGTGCCTCAATACCCCAGTTATTCACTTTTCCTCCATTCAGCATGTAATTACTGTAACCTGTACTTGGCGGCATAGTATAGTTAATAAACTGGTTGAAAGTATTACTGTTATAATAGGTAAAATCAATATTCAGTAAATTCTGGAACATTCTTAGATTCATACCAACTTCAACAGATTTTGTACGTTCAGGTTTCAAATCCGGATTCAATAATCTTGAGGAAGTATTGATAACACCATCTTTGACTGTATATGTCGGCATTGTAATCTGTCGCATCGGCGGATTACCAACCTCACTATACGAAGCCCGAACCTTTAAAAAGGAAATATATACTTTCGACAAATCGACTATCTCACTGACAACAGCAGATATACCTACCGACGGATAGAAAAATCCACTTTTCTCATTATCAGTATTAGCCAAAGTAGAGAACCAGTCATTACGGGCAGTTAAATCCAGATATGCCCAGCTTTTATATCCTAACTGAAAAGTTGCAAATACAGCTTGATTATTATCAATATATCCTGCCTGTTCAGCTTTAGTGTTCGCCCCATTCTTGCTTATATTATTGAACGAGAAAAAGTTCGGAACAGTAGCCAGATGTCCTTCATAATTTGTCATCTCATAAGTCTGATGGTTGAAACTGCCTCCCACATTGGCTGTAATTCCCCAATTTTCCCAACGCTTATTAATTTGGATCATTGCATCTCCATAGGTGTTCTTATATCCTGACTTCATGTTCATATAATTACCATATTCTGATGCAAATAGTTGATCGGAAGAAGCTGCTATTTTACGTTCGTACGTGTCATTGCTATTATCTACACGCATACGCCCCACAACGTTCATCCATTCAAATACTTTATAATTCAAATTTGCCGAGAACATATAACGTGATTTATGATTACTCATATTCTCACGATTTACGATCCAATAAGGATTTTCGATTGCCATTCCCTGATTACCATAAGGCCAGTATTGCACATCATAATATTTCTCACTATTATAACGTTCATATACTTTATACTTATTTAAATCATCTCCTCTAGGCATAAGGTACAATGCAACAAGCGGATTATGATATTGCCCCTGAGACATCATGTTGTTATCATTCGTTATAACATAAGAAGCACTCATGTCCAATGTCAACTTATCTTTAATTAGTTCAGTCGTATTACGCAATGTGAAATTATACCGGTTATAAGTATTATTGGGTATAATGCCACGTGCATTGGTCGACGCTGCCGAAAAATAGGTCTGATTACGGTCATTACCTGCGGACAAACCTATAGAGTTAGTTTCTGTGAAACCTGTTTGAAAAAAGTCTTTAGGTTCCCATGTCGCATTCTTCTTAGCTCCCCAGCTGGCAAACTCACCTTCTACCGAACCATAAGTAGTCTGAAACTCCGGCATTACTAAAGGGCTCATAAACTGAGTATCGTTCGAGTAATTAATTCTCAGTTTTCCTTCTTCCCCTTTCTTTGTTGTTATCAAAACAACACCATTCGCACCTTGCGAACCATAAAGCGCGGCAGCCGCCGCACCCGTCAATACGGACATTGATTCAATATCGTCCGGATTTATACTGGAAATCCCGTCACTGTCCCCTCCGTCTGCATTCTCATAAAAACTTTTTTCCTGATTAGAACGCATAGAAGACATAGGAATACCATCAATCACGTATAAGGCATTGTTGTCATTCGTTATGGATTTCAAACCACGCATTACAACACGGGTAGAACCACCAATACCTGATGCACTCTGATTAATAGTCACACCGGCAATCTTACCTGCCAGACTGTTCATGAAACTGGCATCCTTTACGGTAGTAAGATCCGCCGCTTTCATTTCCTGTACATTATACGTCAGAGATTTCGTTTCGCGCTTGATACCCAAAGCGGTAACTACGACCTCATCCAGCACCTCATTATCCGGACGCATAGTAATACTATAAAATTCCTTGTCCGAAACGGCGACTAACTGAGTGGCATAGCCAATATAAGAAACTTTCAAAGTGGAATTAGCAAAGGCTGACATAGAAAAATTCCCATCAAAATCAGTAATGGTTCCTGTAGTAGTTCCATCTACCGCCACATTCACACCAATCAAAGGTTCTCCATTCTCATCAACAATTTTCCCTTTTACAGTCTTTGAAGCCTGCGAGTTCGTCTCTTTTTTTTCAGGAACAATCATGATATACTTATCAGTCAATTTATATGAAAATCCCGTACCTTTCAAAATTGTCTTTAGAGCAGACTCTAATGGCTGGTTTACTATATTCAAAGATAATTGTCTTTGACCCGAAAGTTGTGATTGATTATAAGCGACAGATAATTTGGATTGTCTTTCAACTTCAACTAATGCATTTTGTAAAGTGATTTCTGCTTTTTTTATAGTAATACGAATATTACTTTGAGCGAATGCTGTCGTCTGCAATATAAACAAACAGCAAATAATTATTGTACTTTTAGCTGTTTTTAGATATAAATTCATATCTTCGTAGCGTTTTTAGTGTTAAACTCATAATATTAATTCTATCAAAAATCTAGTATTTTACTTTTTAATACTAAAAAACTTATTTCATATCCGGAACCAGGCGGCATCCTTGTTCCGGATACTTTTTTACATAATGATGTGTTTTTAAGGTTAAACAATTAACTATCTTGTTCTATCTCACAATTTTCATATAGCAAATATTTTTATCTATCTTATAAGTGAACTTCCCGGTGACTTCTTTCATCACTTCCATCACTTCTTCAATATCTGCATTCGCACTAAAGCTAAAATTATATTTATCGTTAGTGAACAAGCTTGTACTATATTGGAAAGTTATGTCAAAACGTCTTTCCAAAGTCTGCAGAATCTCTTCCATTGTACTTCCGCGGAATACGATCTGCCCTCTCTGCCAGGCTGTCACATCTTCCAGATTAGCATCCGCAATTTTACTTTGAGCAGTTTTTCGGTTATAAATTACCTGTTGCCCCGGATTCAAAATATAAGAATTATCAGATTGTTCATAGCTCACTTTTACCTTACCTTGAATCAAGGTAGCAACAATTTCCGGAGCTTCCGGATAGGCGGCTACATTAAATTCCGTCCCCAAAGCTGTTACAGACATATTCGCAGACCGTACAATAAATGGCTTATCCGGATTCTTCTTTACTTTAAAATCAGCCTCACCGACCAGATAAACGGTACGGGTGTCTCCCTTAAAGGCGTCCGGATAAAGCAGTAGTGTTCCGGAATTTACATGAACACGGCTACCATCCGGTAATTCCAACTCACGTGTTTTGCCATCAGGAATATATTGTTCAATCATTGCGATTGTCTCCTCATTAAATGCATTCCTTGTCAACCAGAAGGTACCGGACACAGTTACAACAAACACAGCGACTGCTGCCACATATTTCCAGGGAAATAACCTATACTGTTTTTTAGTACCGGCAGATACACCGATTTTACTATATACATTTTCCAAAGAAGTCCATGTGCCTGAATCGACTTTTCCTTCTGTTTCTTTCCATAATGCATTCAATGCCGCCTCTTTCTCATCAGCATGTTCTTCATCCAATAACCATTGATGTACTTCTTTGGTTACATTCTCACTATGCCCGGAAGCTGTGAATACATTGATAATTTTTTGAATATAATTCTTCATTTTAGATTTGCCTTATATAATATAGACAACTTGCTAAAACGGACTACTCAACCGAAATAGAAAAAAAATGCAATTAAGATGACTTTTTTTAATTCTTGTAGTGCAAGATAGATGTGGCGCTCCACTGTACGGACAGAAAGTTGCAGTCTATCAGCGATTTCCTGATTGCTCATACCGTTTTTCCGACTCATAGAAAACACTTTTCTACGTTGTTCCGGCATGTTATCCAAAGTAAGCTTTATCAAAAGTTGCAGTTCCTTTGCATAAAGTTTGTCGTATGTATCAAATTCAAAAGAAGGAGAATCTTCCTGAGATAACTTCTCCTGATAGCTAAGCTCTACCGACTGATGTTTCAAAAAGTTATAAATCTGATTACGGGCCATCGTATAGATATAACTATCCCATGTTTCCTTGTTCTCCCATATTTCCGGATTATCCCACAGCTTGACAAATATATCCTGAGCAATATCTTCAGCATCCTCCTCCGAATGTAAAATCTTCCATGCAAAAGCCTTTACCTTCGGAAAAGTAAGAATGAAAAATTGCTCGAATTTCTTCTTCTTTTCTTGTTCACCAATATGTGTCATCAGAGATTTGCGGTTATTATTATTTCATACGGAAGTCAAAAGTAGATGCTTTTGCACAAAAAAACAAATAATAGCAATATAAAAACGAATTTACCAGTAAACAATAAAAGAATCCATAATAAAAAACCGTGCCCCAAATAATCTGAGCACGGTTTCTCATTTTAATTCAAACCTACGAATAAACTGGAAGAATCAAGGACAAGGTACCTCAGTCATCCATTCTATATCGCCAGTTCCTTGTTTTACAGCAGTATGACCATGCCCGGTATAATCCTTACACTCGTCATTCATATCATCCAGTTTCCAATATCCTTCCAGTCCTTCACTGTCCACTTCTACAAAACAACGATGAAGCGGATTCTTCAATTCGGAAGCAGACAATGCCCTTGTCCAGAAACGTGCTTCGCTCACAGAACCTTTCAAACAAAAATCTGTTTGTACTCCCGGCGCAGCCCCGATATAAAACTTATCCGAGAATGAAATCGGATTTGCATATTCCGCCTGCACAAACAAAATACCATCAATATACAAAGACAAGGTGTTATTCTCAAATACGCCGGCTACATGATACCAAGCATTCTTTTCTAACGTATATCCCAATTTACCGGCATACACAGACCAACCTTTCGTCGCAAACATAAAGACAGGCACATTTCCTTCCCCTCCCACACGGTCGGGAGTTCCATCTACAAAAAGCCATGCACCTTTCTCTGCATTTTCTCCCACAGGAAAACCTATGATGTTCATCAAGTTACCACCATAATATTTAGGAAATTCCCATAGGCTCACTCTAGTTTCAATAGTAAACGCACTCATATTTTGGAATCTACTGACATCATTATCTTTGAAATTTACTTTAAAATAATTCCGTCCATTTAGTTTTGGAACATTAACAAGCAGTTTCCTGTTAACAATGACATACAAAACATCACTTCCCGGTAGACTAGGATAATCCTTATTTTTACTAATTAATTTTATTGGTAATAAGAAATTGACTCCTTTCTGTATTGCATCTATATCTTTTACAACTAATTTAACTGCTTCCGAACGATATTTACCATTTTCTACTACTATAAAACTATTAGACAAAACACAAGTACCTTCCGGCAAAGTCTTATAAGATTCTCCATGATTCTTGTTGTAAGATTCTACCAGCGAATTGTCAATCATCAGTTCACCTTCGATGTCGGAATTTGCAACCAATGAACTAGAAATAGTGATTCCTAATTCATCATTATTATTAGTTGCTGAAAAGCTAGTCAAAGGTGTCTTCTCAGCAGCTGTAATATAAACAGCATCCACTTTTATACTTTCATTACATGATATCCAAATAGTCAAACATGAAAGACAAATAACTGCCAATATACTTTTACTTAGTAAGTTTTTCATTTTTCTGCTACTTTAATGTTATTCTTCTACTTCAAGGGTATTATCATTCCCACCCCCATTTCCTTTATTCGCAGGATTCATAATCTGGATTGCCTGACGTGCATAATAATAATTATTAGGTGGTACAGGCAGATTCAGATGATTGCCTTCGGCATATCCGAATTGAAGAACATAAGCACCACAACCTGCCACATTATTCGGGCTTTCCGCAGCATAGTGAGCCATTCCCCATAAACTTGGAATATATTCACCTTTATAGTTGTATGTCACTCCACCTTGCCCGAACGGATTACCCACCTGGCTTACCCATTCGCACATAATCCTCTTTTCATTGGGAAATCCAATTCCATAGTCTTTAATTCCGCCCTCACATCTATCATTCAATTCATAATCAGCATTAGAGTTATATGCCTGACCTATAAAATAGTCAAAACGATCCGCATACTCAGCATCCAGCCATTGTCCGTCAACAACTAACAACTTATGTTTTCCATTCACTTTAAATTGCTCGTCACACTTAGGCCCCATATACTTACTCATCACGCCTATAAATGTACGCATCATTTCCTGAGTATATGATTCTCCACCAAAATTCGGTTCGTAATCCAAATCAAACCCATCCAATCCCCAAGAAAAAATAGAATCAACCAGATTTTCAGCGTATACAATCATTGAGTCCAAGTCATTTTCTCCTTTCGCACCAAAAGTAAAATAATCTTCAGGCCACATCGTCAACAGCACTTTGGTACCTCTGCGTTCCTGGAGAAACTTTACATCCTCCCTATTTTGTTTGTTATTCACATATCCGGTAAAGAATGAGACGATGTCAAGACTGTCAGGGATACCTCTTAACCGGGTCTGCATAGAAGATGTCGCAGGACTATAATTCATCCATGCAAAGAAAATCTTATGTTTCGAGTTTTTGTAGGCAATCAATGCAGCTTCTTCTTCCGGTGTCAACTCCTTATATTTCATTTCCGGCAAGATAGTCGGTTCAGCTTCAATCCAATCGCTACATCCGATAATCTGAGTCACCATAAACAAGCAACACAGAAATTTTATTATCCGATCGTTTTTCATACCAATATAAAATTATTAAGATTATATACTATTTTTAATTCTGATAAGGTTTATCACTTCTTTTATCCCACCAAAGTTTTGTACCACCATTATCTCCACCGTCCAATAATTCCGGGTTGTTCACCGCTTCTTGATATAAGGCAGGATAATCTTTTGACAAATTGGTAGGATAAGGCAATCTAGCCACCTGCTTTTTAGAATCAATACGTCCACCGCTATTGTTGGTAGCTACCCGAATCACTTTTGGACATCCTGTTCTCCTGAACTCACTCCATGCTTCTTGCCCGTCAGGGAACAAAGCAATCCACTTTTGAGTAATAATCTTTTCCAGTTTTTCTTCAAAGCCAGTGGCATCCGCCCAATTCACAGACACTTGTCCTATATTAGATTCACCATAACTAGAATTCTTCGGGTCGACATAAGCTTCCGGCAAAGTAGTTCCTTTCATATATACACTTGCATCTCCCGCCTTTGACTGGGTCGATCCCAATGGTTGAGAAAAAGCAGTGGTAATTCCACTTTCGTACAATGTTTCTTCATCTCCCCCTGCATTCCATCCACGCAAAGCAGCCTCCGCACGAAGAAAATAAACTTCTGCCGCATTCATAAATTGAATAGGCGTACTTGAAGAAACATTCAGGTTTGAAAAAATCTTATAATCATTTCCATTAAACATACTTCCACATCTGATTCCGTTGTATTCCTTAAAACCGGAAACTTCTGATTTGGCGAACCAAATATCCAGACGCGGGTCATTGTAACCTTTCAAATAACTCTCCATGGTAGCCCCTAAACGACTGTCGTTATAAGTATAACAAATCATATACAAAGGGTTGACTGTTGCAGAACCATCCACTTTCAGTATGGCATTATCCTCATTATCAATAAATACGCCATCTCTTATCGCCTCTTCCGCCTTCTGTCGGGCAGTCGTTTCATCTACATACACAATACGAAGAGCCAAACGTAATTTCAATGAATTGGCAAACTTCACCCACTTTTCAAAATCACCACCATAAATCTTGTCATAACTTGCCAAAGGCTTGGCACCGGGATTATCCTTGATATATTCTTTCAAGATAGTGAGCGCTTCATCCAATTCATCAAAGAACTGATTGTAAATTGCCTGTTGTGAAGTGAACGGAACATCAGAAGCAGGTGCGAAATCTTTATAAGGAATCGGACCATACATATCCGTAATGCGGTGCATACCGAAAACTTTCAAAATCTGTCCCACCGCAAATGTGGAAGGATTAATTTCTCTTTTGGTGTAAAGGGTATACCAAGGTGTCATATAGTTCTGATAAGCCACTGTATAAGCAGCCGCACACCAGTCGGGATACATGTCATATGTCGTGTTATTTCTTCCGTTACTATCGAACATGTTGGAAGCTCCCTGATGTCCGGAAAAGATATCTCCGGCAAGGCTGAACATTTTCTGATAGTTATTGACATCTATATTCTGATCTTTTGTAATACACGGATGCATCTGATACTGCATCTGCGTTATCATTGATCCCGTACCCAAGTTGTCATATCCCAACTCTTCCTCCGTTACGGCATTGGGATCGGTATTTGTCTCCATGAAATCTCCCGTACAAGCTCCCAATATCCACAAAGAACAAGCAGAAACCAGAAGCAGACTTTTGCCGAAATATCTATTATTTAGTATCATTTTCATCTGTTTGTTAATTTAGTTATAGTGTAAATTTAAGACTCACACCGAAGCTTCTTAAACTCGGCATCATAAAGTAATCGATACCTTGATAGAAAGTACCCACTGAAGAGGTCAGTTGCGGGTCAAAAGGAGCCTTATTATAAATCATAAACAAATTACGTCCAGTCACGGACAGAGTCAAATCTTTCACAAAGTTCTTGAACAATGGTTTGAAACGATAAGAAAGCGAAGCTTCCCTCAAACGTATATTGGTAGCATCATATACATAATTGGACAATACTCCTGTACCTGCCCCCACTTGAGTATAGTAAGTTTCAGCATTCATCAATACTCCGTTCACAAGTACACCGCCATTGTCACGCGCCTTTGCACTCTGTTCGGACGCACCGAAAGAATCCAGGACAGCTTGTGTGGCAGAAACCACTTTTCCGCCAATCCGGGCATCAATCAGGAAGGAGAGTGTAAAACCTTTATAGCTGAAGGTATTGTTAAATCCGAGAGAACAATCTGGATTGGTATTTCCCGCATATATCAGATTTTCATTGTCTACCACCATACTCAAGGTATTCGGGTTCACATACACATATCCGTTTCCGTCTTTCTTCACCGAATTGACATATATATCACCGATAGAACCGCCTTCATCAATATAGTTGCGGAATGAATAAGAAAGTCCTCCCATGTCAAAATGCGATACATTCATATCAGCTCCGGTGAATGGATTAGGAATATTTCTTACCAATTCCACAATCTTGTTTTTATTGTAGGTAACCGTAAGTTTCGGTGAATAATTGAACTCTCCGAATGTCAGGTCCGCATCAATGGAAGCCTCAAGCCCTTTATTATTTACTTTACCGGCATTCACATAGAAGTTGGCATAACCGCTGCTTTCCGGTGCTCTGAACTTGAACAACTGGTCGTAGGTGTTAGCATTGTAATAGGTGATGTCTAATCCCAGCTTGTTATTCAGGAAGCGGGCATTCAGACCAATTTCAAACGATTGTGTCTTTTCAAATTTCAGGTTATCGATAGGTAGGTCAGGATTAATACTTACACCACCGCCCGGACTAATCGGATAAGACGGAATAGTGATTCCTGCAAGTGACATCGGTACGTTTCCTACCTTAGCATAAGACAGGCGAAGTTTGGAGAACGTCAATATTTCCTCCGGCACTTTGAAAAATTCCGTCAAGACAAAAGACATACCTACCGATGGATAGAAGAAACTCTTGTTTTTTGTATTGGCTAGCAGTGAAGTCCATTCATTACGTCCGGTTACATCAAGGAACACTTTTCTTTTCCAATCCACAGAAGCACTGAAGAACACAGCTTGCGACTTCATCTTTTTACCTTCCTGATACTGAGGTTCCGGAGTCAGGTTGTTCAATGTAAACTTATTGGCTACACTGGCAAGAGGTGCTCCGAATTCCAGTTTGTTAGAATTGGCCGTATAATCGAATGAGGCATTCTTAAAGCTAGCCCCCGCATTGACTACAAATCCCCAGTCTGATATCGTTTTCTGGAAATTGGCAATCACATCCCCATAATCCTGAATATTCTTTTCCGTTGCCAACAAGTACGAACCTTTATCCGAGCTAGAAGCTAGCAACAGCAATGTAGAAGCATAATTTTTGATTTCATTCTTCTTGTTGTCACGATCCGTACGGAAACGGGCACTAATATTAAACCATTCATTAAACGTATATTTCAAACTTCCACCAATAATGAAACGTTCGTTATGGTTAATGTTGAAATTACGGTGCGTAATCCAATACGGATTCTGGATACTTCTCTTTTGGTCGCCATAGGGCCAGAACTGAACCGGAAATCCTCTGTCCGCACTGTAACGTTCATATGGTTTATACTTATCTATATTATCTCCGCGAGGAAACAGATAAATCGGTACAATAGGATTATAATAGTCCCCCTGCGAAAGCATATTCTGCGCTTTTTTGTTTGTATACATAAAAGTCGCTCCTAAAGAAAGTTTATCTGTAATGGTATATGTACCATTATAGGAAACGTTGTAACGGTCGAGGTTGTTATTATGAACTACCCCACGAGCATTATAAGAAGAAAGAGAAATATAGGATTTATGATTCTCCGTTCCTAGCTGTGCCCCGATGCTGTTGGAGAAACTCATACCTGTATCAAAGAAATCTGCCGGATCATAATTCGCAGGAATCTCCAACTTCGGTCCCCAACTGGAAAATTCATCCGTCCGGCTTCCGTACGTATTTTGCAACTTCGGCAAGAGAAGCGGTTGGTAGAAATCGGAATAATGTGAGAATGAAATACGAGGCTTTCCGTCTTTCAGTCCGCCCTGTTTGGAAGTCAACATAATAACTCCATTAGCAGCCTGACCACCATATAGAGCAGCTGCCGAAGGCCCCGTCAGCACTGTGACTTCCGCAATATCCTCCATATTGATATTGGAGATACCGTCACCTTCGTCCACTCCTCCATACTGCGCATTAGAGGTAGCCCCTCTCCGCGGGAAAAGGTCGGGAAGCGGTATACCATCCAATACATACAATGCATTATTGTTTCCTTCCGCATTTACAGACTTGCTACCACGCATCACCACTTTCGTGGAACCACCGATACCGGAAGCCCCCTGACTAATTGTAACACCTGCCACTTTACCGTTCAATGCATTCGGCACACTGGCTTCCTTGACAGACATAAACTGAGCATCGCCCAACTTCTGTACATTATAGCTCAGCGCCTTGTCCGAACGCTTGATACCCAATGCAGTGACAACGACTTCATCAAGCACTGCATTATCTTCTTGAAGTACAATATCCAAAGTTGCATTTCCCGTAATTGTTACGTTTTGAACCGTATATCCCACGTAAGAAAATTCCAGTACATCTCCTTTTTTCGCTTTAAGTGTGAAATTACCGTCCATATCCGTAATTGTACCGATATTTGAGCCCTTTACTTTTACGTTTACTCCAATAAGCGGTTCGCCGTTCACATCTTTTACTGTACCTTTTACCGGAATGGCTATATCTTCCACAGTTTTCTGGGAAAGAGGTTTTGCAGAAAGAATAATCTGTTTATCCACCACCGTATAAGATATAGAAGTACCCCGGAATATTTCATCCAGAATGTCCTGTATCTTGCCGGAATTATTATTCACTGAGACAATACGGTTCTTTTGAATCGCCTTGTCATTATAGAGGAATACATAATCAGAGGATTCCTCTATCTTATTCAGTACCTGTTCTATAGATACATTGTTCATCGAAATGGCTCCCCGCATGCGTTGCGCATAGCCATTTGCGGCAGAAAGTTGTAATACTACTGCAAAAAGCAGTGTTAAACTGACCCTCATAACTAAAGGAAGTTTTAGATTTAAAGCATATTTAGAACATAATGCGATAAATGAATGATTTTTTTTCATACATTTGTAGCTGACTAAAGTTTATTACTAAATGAACTAAGGTTTGATTCCGGTTAGCGTTTGCGAGACCCTGTGCCGTGAATCTTAAAAATTGAGGGGAAGATAGCCGTTGGTAGCGGCCTTCTTCCTTTTTTTATTCTTCTTTCTGTGTCATACATAGTCTTTTTAAAAGGTTATTACTAATATAAATTTACTATTATTTTAGTCTTCGTCAGTGTATCATCCTCTTGTTGTTCCGGCGTTTGGATTTTCCACTTCAAGTTTGCCGACTTTGCCAGATAATCCAATATCTGTGTTAATGTTTCTTGCCGGAAAGTTGCTCTATAATTATATGTTTTTCCCGAATGATTGTTGAATTCGATGTCTACGTTAAAATGACGTTCCAACCGCTTGAGAATTTCCTCCAACGAAGCGTTTCTGAAAATCATTTTACCTTCTTTCCAAGCCACTTTTCCGTAGACATCCACCTTCTCTTTTTCAAATTTAGAGGTCTGTTTATCATATAGTAACTGCTCACCGGGAGTCATAATAATAGTTTCACGTTCAGGAGTAACTATATTTACCCTTCCTTTTTCGAGCACAGTCTCTATATAACTATCATCCTCATAAGCCGCGATATTGAATTTTGTACCATAAACATATACACTCAACCCACTAGGCGTATGAACCCAAAAGGGACGTTTATGGTCTGCCTCCACTTCAAAATAGGCTTCTCCCTTCAGTTCTACACTACGGTTATCTTTCTTGAATACAGTAGGATAACGCAACGTAGTACCAGAATTCAACCATACAACAGTGTTATCTGGAAGTTCGTAACGTGTCACCGTCCCCATAGTAGAAGTCACTTCTGCATATTTTACCTCTTCCTCCGGTTCTACAAAATATAAATATCCAAAAACAAAGGAAGTCAGCAGCAATGGTATGGTCAGAAATGCAGCACAACGCATCAATTGATTGTGTATCTTTTTCCTTTCATTATTTCTTATTTTGACTTGCGCCTGACGATAGGCATTCACTACGTCAATGGCTTCCATTTCCTTTATGTCATCTCCTAATGCTTGTGCTTTTCGGAGCAATGCTTCCTTGTTCATATTTTCTATATTTCTTTTAAAACCTGTTTTTCTAATTGCATTTATATAAATAATACAATTGGCTTTTCAAATGAGGACACAAAAAACAAACTCTTTTCCAAAAAATCGGGAAACGACAGTGTAATTCTAATATGTGCCAGCTTACACAAACTTATCAGTCATCCGGGTAATAAAGAATTACACTCTCACATTGTATCAAATCTTTCCTCTATATTCAAAAGAGACAATACTACGGGCGTCTGAAAAAGTTGTTTTCAACGACAGCAATCCCTCTATGGTATAAATTTGAGTGTTTTCACTATATCTTACTATAAATGAATTGGATTTGTTCATATCCAGTCTTCTCACTGAGCCGCTGCCATGTATATTTACAGATGAATTCGAAGCAAATTCAGAATATGTTCCGACAGATAATTCATCCGATGTAGCGGAAAATTTCAAATCAACCTTGTCACCCGCAGCATTTTTCAGAGTTAAAGTCATCACACCATTATTGAACGCAACACTCACTTCCTCCATCAGCATATATACATCTGCTTTAGGTTTATCTTTAAGTATTACATTACTATTCTCACTCAAATTCTTTAATTGACCTTCCCAAAGTTCCTTTTGCCCATCATCCAATGTCAATTCAAGCATTTGACTTTGACCATCAATTGATGTCTGGCGGCCACAATGAAGCATATATTCATTTTCAAAATCCATAGATTCCACACTCAAGGAAGCTAAATGATTATTGTGGCAATATAACTTATTCAAATACATGCTTTTATTAATGGCCAACCCTTCCAATTGATTATAACTACAATCAAGCTTCGTAAGTTTTGGCCATATCGTGGTTAATAACGGCAAGTCATTTCCACTGAGATTCAAGAGTTCTATTCCTGTAAATTCGTTCAAACCATCGAGTGCCCGAATTTTCATACCGTTATGTCCGCCAGTAATATCAATAGCCTTTACTGCTGACGCTTCATCAGGAGAAAGCACACCGTTACCATTCGTGTCCCACTTCGGATAAGTAATCCCGTCTATCTCCTGTTCCGTATCCATTCTGGATTGACAATAAGCTTTCAATGCAGGGTCGGTTATTCTTTCAAGCACATCATTTCTTATCATAAATGTAGCTACAATTACCACATCCTCTACAGGCATAGTGAATGTGGAAGGATTTGCCTGCACATTATCGACTATAGTATTACCGACTCTTACTTTCCATTCTTTAAATAAAAATCCGTCAACAGGAGTAGCCGTAACAGTCACAGTTTCTCCCGCTGCGGCTATTTCCTTATCAGCTGTCGCAGTGGCACCACCATAACTGGCAAATGCAGTAATTGAATGAACCTGCTTGTCTTCATCCTCTCCACACGAAAAGAATATAACACAAACTACAGCCATCAATAAAAAACTCAATCGTTTCATGTTTTTCAATTTTTGTTGATTAATAAATTTATTACTAAATGATTCAATGTTACCAACAAACTCATTTTGTTTCACTAAGGCGGTGAATTATCCTCACTTGTACAGATGCATATAGATGATAAACTCACTTTCGATTCCCGTCAGCGTTTGCGAGACCCCGGACTATGAATCTAAAAACAAAAAAAAGATTGTTGGTCAAGGTTCGTAGTTTAATTCAATTGAAATATATATTCCATAGGCTATTATTTTAAGTTCAACAACACTTATAATACAAACAGGATTTCAAAAAAGGACAGAGAAATCAAACTTTTTTTTATTTTTTCCCGAATTCAGTTAAAATGAGATGATAATACGAACTGAAAGACAAAAAAAGAATGGGAAATTAGGTTTTACCAAGTATCTTATTATATATTTGCAGCTGAATGAAAAAACACAGAATCTCTAAATAATGAAAATTTCTTTTTCCAAACAGAGTAAAGAACGGGCTTTCAAGCAATTGTATGAGGAGTATTACGCCCCATTCTGTCTGTATGCAAAAAGATTTGTTGATGATAAAGAAACACGTGAAGACATTGTTTCGGATGTATTTACTTCATTATGGGACAAGATGGATACGGATTCTTTCGACTTACAATCGGACACGGCATTAGGATACATCAAAATGTGCGTAAAAAACAGTTGTCTGAACTTCCTGAAACATCAGGAATATGAATGGAGTTATGCTGAAACGATACAAAAGAAAGCTCCCATTTATGAGACAGAGCCGGATAGTGTATATACACTTGATGAATTATACAGAATGTTATACGAAACATTGGATAAACTTCCGGAGAATTATCGTACAGTATTTATGAAAAGCTTCTTTGAAGGTAAAACACACGCAGAGATTGCGGAAGAGATGAATCTCAGTGTAAAATCCATCAACCGCTACAAACAAAAGACAATGGAACTTTTGCGGGAAGAACTTAAAGATTATTTGCCGTTGTTGCTTTTGTTATTCTACCGTGCATAACATCTCCACCTTATCTTCACATCCCAACTATTACTTATTCATCTGAAAAGTATTAATAGAAAAGTTGCTATTGGTTAATAGTAAACTTCCAATCCTTTATATCTAAAGTTGCTTTCGATTAATCATAAACTATAAATGCAAGCTTTGTTTTTATAATCAAAGGTTGCATTTATAAAAATGAAGCTTGCATTTATATAATCAAAGCTTGCATTTATAGTTTATGATAGGTGAAGAGCAAGTTTGCAATTAATCCAAAACAAGTTTACCCTTAATGAAGAATAACTTTTCTATTAATGATTCAGGCGTAAAATAGCAGTAGATTACCATACAACTACCATGAGAAATGATGATAATGAGCATGAGAAATACCCGTTTTTAGGAATAAAGAATGAGAAATGCCTATATCCGAAAACATTTCTCATTCCCTATTTCATTCTATTTTAACCCATTGACTAATAATCATGAGAATATGAGAAATGAAAATGAAAACTCTTCTAGTAGAGGGAGAAGTGTGGGAGCAATCACTTATAAAGAAATAATAAATTCACTGTATAATGCCAATATTATTATCATCAATAAAGATAAAACGATTACTTTATCGCCTGATATAGCCACATTAGTGTTGTAAGGAACATAATAAAATATTTAACAGAACAAAAAAAATGCATCATTATGCAATTCTGCGGATGGGAATTGACACGAATAGAAGAAGTATAACGACTACAATAGTTTCTCCGCTAAAGTGCGGCATTCGATACGGTTGACTTTACCATTCCCCGTTTGAGGAATTAAATCCACCATTCGAATATATTTAGGACGTTCATAAGGTGGCAGTATCTCCTGCACCTTATTTTTTAGTTCTTCCATATCCAACTGACCTTCGAACAATAAGGTCACCGCCTGTCCCAAACGAGGGTCTGAAACTGAAGTAATGACAAATGGCTGAAGAATGAAAGGACGAAGTAACTTCTCCACCTCTTCTGCCTGAATCTTAATACCGCCACTATTGATAACATTATCTTTTCGACCTAGAATAATGAAACTGCCATCGGGATAGATACGAGCAATATCATTAGTTTGCAAAATATCATCGCAGACAAAAGGGGCTTCAATAACTAATGTGTTTTCGGGAGACAAAGACAATGTTACTGAAGAAAAAGGATAGTAATGGTCGGACGCAGAATTTCCGTTTAAGCGGCGCAAAGCAATATGGGATAATGTTTCAGTCATGCCGTAAGTGGAATAGACAGCTATCGGAAGAGACTTGATTTCTGTTTCCAAAGCCTCATCGACTGCTCCGCCACCTATAATCAGAATCTCCGTTTGCTTCAACTGTTCTTTTTCTTCGGAAGTATGAAGCGTATTATAAACCTGCAAAGGAACCATTGCCGCAAATTTCAGCGGTACGCTTATATCAGAGAGAGGATGACCGGAAGCAGGACGCACTATCAGATTCAAACCTGCGACCAGGGAACGTACCACCACCATCATGGCTCCGATATAACGCAGATTCATACATAACAAAGCGGTGTCTCCCGCTTGCAGATTCAGAAATTCGCAAGTCAGGCGTGCGCTTTGCATCATTTGGTCTTTGAGCACAGTCAGTTCTTTCGGCGTACCTGTGGAACCCGAAGTATGAACGATTATGACAGGAGAATCATTGAACCATTCGTTCAAGAAAAGATATAAATCCCATATGGCAGAAGGATAGTTTTCCGCTCCTTCCGCTACAAACCGGGCTATATCTTCAGAAGTATATTCTTTCCCTTCCAATAGCAAAAATTGCTGTTTTCGGTCAAATATCATCGGGCATTATCAAATTGCGTCATTACAAAACCACAAACAGTCTTTTCTTATTTCAAGGGGCATTTCTACGTTGTCCGTAAAAAGTTGTCCTGTTCCCAAGCCTTGAGGCAACGGATTATCAAAGGTGGCACACCATTGGGCGATGGCATTCAGACCGATATTTGACTCCAAAGCAGAAGTAATCCACCAGCCGATCTGTTGTTCTTCAGCTTCGTCAATCCATTCGTTTCCACCGGTGAATCCTCCATGTAGGGAAGGTTTGATGATGATATATTGGGGATGAATGTCGGCAAGGAGCTTTCGTTTCTCTTCCGGAGTGTTGCAGCCTATCAATTCCTCATCCAAAGCTATCGGCAAGGGAGATTCGGAAGCCAGGCGTGCCATTTCGTCCCATTGTCCGGCACGGATAGGTTGTTCTATAGAATGCAAGTCAAGCTCGGACAGCCGTTTCAGTTTATCCATTGCATCAGCCGGAGAGAAAGCACCGTTGGCATCTACACGCAATTCTATTTCTTTTGAAGAAAAACGGGCACGGATATGACGGAGCAAGGCCAGTTCTTCTTCAAAGTTGATGGCACCGATTTTGAGTTTGATACAGCGGAAACCGGTCTTCATCTTCGTTTCTATCTGTATCAACATTTGATTGTAATCTCCCATCCATATAAGGCCGTTGATGGGTATTCCGGCTTCTCCACGGGAGAAAGTTGAATTCCACATAGCCCAACCGCCTGCATTATAGTGGCGGACAGCCGTTTCGAGCCCAAAGAGAATGGAAGGATATTTGCGCAAAGCGTCAACGTCCACCTTTCCGCCTTGCCTTTCCACTTCCCGGCAGGCATCTTCCAATATATCTTCGTAATCGGGTAGATCATCACAGCTAAGTCCTGGTAGAGGAGCACACTCCCCTATCCCTACCCTACCCGGAAAATCGGGAGAAGTCAGATGTAGATACCAGACTTTTCGTGTTGTATACGTACCTCGTGAGGTTCCTGCCGCTTGCTTGAAATGGAGCAAGCGGGGAGTTATTTGAATTTTGCAATCCATCAGATGTAAATATTTGAGTGCTCCGCATGGTTTATGGGAACTTAGGATATTGCTTGAAGTTCGGTTTGCGTTTCTCCAAAAACGCATTCTTTCCTTCTTGAGCTTCATCCGTCAGATAATAAAGCAATGTCGCGTCACCTGCCAGTTCCTGGATACCCGACTGACCGTCCAGTTCGGCGTTCAGTCCGGCTTTAATCATGCGCAAAGCCAGCGGGCTGAGCTGCATCATTTCTTCCGCCCATTGCACGTATTCGTCTTCCAGTTGTTCCAAGGGGACTACCTTATTCACCAAGCCCATATCCAAGGCTTCCTGCGCATTATACTTCCGGCAGAGGAACCAGATTTCGCGGGCTTTCTTCTGCCCTACGACACGTGCCAGATAAGACGCGCCGAATCCGGCATCAAAGCTGCCTACACGAGGGCCTGTCTGACCGAAGATGGCATTCTCCGAAGCGATAGACAAGTCACATACCACATGGAGTACGTGCCCGCCGCCGATGGCAAATCCGTTCACGGCAGCAATCACCGGCTTCGGAATGCTACGGATTTGTTTTTGCACGTCCAGCACACTCAGACGGGGAACGCCGTCTTTGCCGATATAACCGCCACGTCCTTTCACATTCTGGTCACCGCCCGAACAGAAGGCTTTATCTCCGGCTCCGGTGATAACAATCACGTCTATGTCCGCTTCCTCGCGGCAAATGCGCAATGCGTCACTCATTTCGGCAGTAGTAGTCGGGGTGAATGCATTCCGATAACGTTCACGGTTGATGGTGATACGGGCAATTCCATTATAGTAATCAAAGAGAATATCGTCGTATTCTCTGATGGTTGTCCACTCTCTTTGTGTTGACATAATCTATTTTTGTTTTAATTGGTGATAATAATTTTTCAGCATTCGTGCGTCTTTGTTCTTGTTGGTGAACACTTCCAATAAGACAGGGCGTTCCTTCGCTTCCGGTTGAGTGAAAATCTGCATAGTTTCAGTCAGTTCTTCGTCATTCTCCGCTTGCAGATAAAGGAATCCCCGTTCTTCCGCCCAACCTTTGGCAGACGTTTTATGAACAGCCGCGATAAACTTATGCGAAGTGCCCGACATATCCAGCCCCGGCAAGGTATGGAAAATCTCCCCGCCACCGTTATTCAACAAAAGAATACGCAGGTTGGGACGGACATTCACATTCCACAACGCATTCATGTCGTAGAAGAAACTCAAATCCCCGATGGCTATAAAATTCAGCTTATCAGAAGCCGCCGCATAGCCGACAGCCGTAGAAAGCGAACCTTCAATGCCACTCGTCCCCCGGTTGCAGCAGACTTCAATCGTAGAGGGAATGGCATATAACTGGGCATAACGGACGACCGAACTATTTGCCAGATGCAAGGCGCATGATTCCGGCAAGGACTTTATCAATGCACCGACAGCCGCCATCTCCGAATAGGCAAATTCCGGTTCGGGGATGATTTTGCAATAATTCTCCCACACACGGGGATATTCAGGAGTACGGTTGTCGAGCAGGCTCGCTATCTTTTCCAAGAATTCGAACGGGTCCATCTCAATCACGGTAGTCAATGCACCGTAGAGGTCGACCACTTCACCGTCCGGCGATACGTGCCAATGTTCTTTGGGCGGATGCTGGCGAAGGAACTTCTTCAATCGTTTGGAGACGACGTGCCCGCCATAAGTAATCAGCAGTTCGGGAGACATCTGGTCTATTTTCTCTTCGGGCATAGCATAGAGCGCCGCGTCGAAGTTCTTCACCGGGATACCGGGAACAGTCTGATTGCCGATATGCTCCGTCAGCCAGGCAAAGTGCTTATATAATAACTTGGTATATCTCTTTTCAAACAGATAGATAAGGTTCATCTGACCGACAATAATCATCCGTTTCTGATATTTATTCATCCGGTCGATGAGGTCGTTGTAATCACGGTCGTAGACGTTCAAGCCTTGATAACGCGTGATGACACGTACTTCGGGCAGGGTATCCGTCGTAAACTGGAACAACGGTTCGGAAATTGGGACATTGATATGAACCGGCCCCTTTCCGTGATGGTTCATCTCCAGCAGGGCTTCATTTATCAGGCGGTTGCAGTACCATTCATCTTCATCCGTGTGAATCTCCGGAAGATTGACTGACTTTTTGACCAGTGATTGGAATACACCCGGTTGCGGAAGTGTCTGTCCGTCCATTTGCCCTATCCAGGCTGCGGGACGGTCGGCAGAGATGACAACCAGAGGAACATTCTGATAGAAGGCTTCTGCCACAGCCGGATGGAGATTCAATAATGCCGTTCCGGAAGTGCAACAGATTGCAGCAGGCTTGCCACCATTCAACGTAAGCCCGATGGCGAAATACCCCGCACTCCTTTCGTCTGTCACCGCATAACAGGTAAAATCAGGATGGTTGGACAAGGTATGCACGATAGGTATGTTACGGCTGCCCGGACACAATACAATTTTAGTAATCCCGTGCGCCTGAAGCAACGCAACCAGTTGGAGTATGTTCTTCTTATCTGTGTACATGATGGTTAGTGATTAGTGAATTAGTGATTAATAAGCTATCAGCCGTTTCATGGTCTGCAACTTCTTTTCCGTTTCCAGCCATTCGTCGTCCAGTTCCGAAGACGCCAGTAATCCGCCGCCGGCATAAAGGGTCAGTTGCTTGTCTTCGATATGCATACAGCGCAGGTTCACATACAAATCCGTCCTTCCGTCGGGGTCGAGCCATCCGATAAAGCCGGAATAGTAACGGCGGTCGTAACCTTCGTTTTCCAATATGAATTGATAGGCTTCTTCCTTGGGAAGCCCGCACACGGCAGGCGTCGGGTGCAGAACTTTCAGAAGATTCCCCAAATCCTTATTATCTTTCAAGGAGAAATGAAAATCGGTTTTCAGATGCGACAATGCTCCGGCATAGGCAGGATAAGGTCCGTTCTCCGTAGAACGGATGCCTAATGAAAGAAGTCGCCGGCGGATATAGGATGCTACATAATCCTGCTCCTTCCGGTTCTTCTCATCCCACGCTTGCGGTAATTTGCCGTCCTGCAAAGGTTGCGTTCCGGCCAGTGCCACCGTGTTCCATTCGTCTTTTTCGCCCGACAAGATGATTTCGGGGGTGCTGCCGAGCCAGATACCCGTTTGAGGGGTATAGCACAGGTATATATAGGAATGGATATAACGTTTGCAAGCCGCACGAAAAACGGATGAGGGAGAGAAATCCGGCGTCTGACCGATACCGATAGTGAGTTCACGGGAAAGCACTAATTTGTCGAAAGTCTTGTCACGCAAGGCATTTATAAATGTATGAAAACAGGCGGCATACTTTTCCGTGCAAGTATTCAGGAATGTCTCCTGTCCTTGCAGTTGTCGGGCTTTTTCCTGTTCTTCGTCCGTATCCTCGTCAATTGGCAGTGGTTGTCCCCACTGCTCCGATTGTATCAGCACAATCGGACATGTTTCGCTCACCCGGAACGGGGCGATGACAAATCCCCGCTGCCCGTCCAGGTCTTTGAGGTCATAGATCAAGCGGACAGCCCCCCCGACCTGTGTCAACAAACGAGGGGTTTTCTCTCCGGGAATACGGTAAACGGCAAACGGTTGTTGTTGCCGGATGAATGTATCAATAGTTGTCAGATTACTTATTTCTTCGTCAATCATCTTTTTTTCATAACACTGTTGACTACCCGTATGGAAGACACCAGTTTGTTGGTTGAAGTAAAGACGTCTACATTCCACACGTGGGATGAGCGTCCTTTGTGCACAATGGTCGCTACTGCCCGCACGGTATCCCCTTCGTGGGCAGAAGAGATGTGGTTTCCGCTGACTTGCATTCCTACCACGATTTCGTCGGGCTGACAAAGAATCATTGAGCCCAGTCCGGCAACCGTCTCTCCCAACGCAAGGGTAGCGCCGCCATGCAATATTCCGAACGGCTGGCGTGTACGATGGTCTACGGGCATTGTAGCTTCTACACGGTCTTCGTCAGCATAGGTATATTGGATACCCAGGTTTCCCATTAATGCGTGGCGTGCCTGTGCATTCAGTTGGTCAAGGGGGATTTCCGCTGCGCGGACTTCAGCGATAATGGCTTTTTCGACAGCAAGAGCCACTCCGTCTTCTTCATTCGAAGCGGTCACATAGTCGGCACAAGCTTTCACCGAGTCTTGTGAGTGTCCCATAGCTATTCCCAGTCCTGCCAATTGAATCATGGTTACGTCACACACGCCATCACCAATGGCAATCACTTCTTCACGCGTGATGCCCAATACTTCCATCAGAGCACCTAAGGTATTCGCCTTATCAATGGCACAAGGTACTACTTCGAGGAAATACGGTTCGGAGCGGAAGACATCCAAAGCACCATTCAGGCGTCTCTTCCAATGTTCTTCCAGGTTGACAAGCGCTTCTTCGTCATCGCTGACAAGCATGCACTTGCAAGGAGCAAAATCAATGGCGGCGGAAAATTCGTCTTCCCGAATCACTTGCAGGTTATTCAGTCGGGCTTCATTCTGGATATGTTCATTTTCAGGAGAGTCCGTTATGATCGTATCATCATGATAGGTGAACAACGCGAAGCCATTCTTGCGGGCTTTCTTTTCCAGGTAAGGCAGCATTTCGGGGTTAATACGACGTTCGAACAGGATTTCCCCGTTCTGTGCGTTGATGATCTGGCAACCGTTATAAGAAAGGATAAAGCCACCATAGTTTCCAAGTTCGAGAGACTTGGCAAGCGGCAACAAACCATAAGTCGGTCTGCCGGAAGCCAGCACGATACGTACTCCCATCTGCTGTATTTTCAGCAAGGCGGCCAGTGTACGTTTACTAATTTCTTTCGCATCATTAAGCAGTGTTCCGTCTACATCCAGGACCAATAATTTATACTTCATGGTTACACGATTTTGATTTAGATTACAAAGGTAGGAAATTGAGTGAACGACAGAAAGCGTAAACAGATAAAAATTACTTTAATTTCACTCTTTCAGACGCATTTCCAAATAATCACGAAGTATCCGGGCATGATTGTACACGGGTTCTTTAGATGCATAGAGGAGTGTCACCACCGGATGCGGCTTTATAAGGGCCAGGAAATCCGTTACGGACGAAGAAGCGTCCAGCTCTTTCTGATACAGGACGGAGAAGTCATTCCAATGCCCCGGTATATCTTCGTGAAACCACTTGCGCAGGGGGGCGGACGGTGTTATATCTTTTGCCCAATAGTCATATTTCAACCATTCTTTTTTTATGCCGCGCGGCCATAGCTTATCTACCAATACCCGATATCCGTCTGTCTCCGAAAAATCCTCGTACACTCGCTTTATCCTAACTTGTACCATTATTATTTTTATTTAATTACTATATGTAATAAACCGAAAAGACCGAGAATTGTTTATCGGGAACTCTTAATCCCTAAGTGAATCCTGTACTTTCTTAAATTCATAGGGTGTCATGCCAGTTTTTTTCTTAAAAAGATTATATAATATCGGGGTACTGTTGAACCCGGATTCAACAGCTATGGCACGTATTGTATAATGAGGATGAGTCTTTAACAGCTTGATTGCATAATTCACACGAAGTTCGTTTATATAGCCATTGAAATTAGTTCCTGTGCACGCTCTTATCATTCGGGCGAAACGTGCATTATTCAAATGTACTATGTGAGCCAAATCTTCCCTTGAGAGTTCCGGCGAAAGGTATAATTGGTCTTGGACGACTATCTGGTTCAATTCTTGGAATATTTTCCTGTTCTCTTCTTCTTCCCCGCTGACTTCACCTGTTTCGTCGTCCGAAAGTTCTTCCAATTCTTCGGATGAGATTAATTCCGGTTCTATCTCCGATATGACAGCTTGCTGTCCGTATACTTCCGACAACTGGTTGCCGTCTTTCCTATTGGCGAATTTCTCGTTTATAAGCCGGGCAAGCGTCCTGTTCTTATACTCGACTATATGATTGAAACGCCACAAACGCCATACAATAAACAAAGTCAGCACAACAATACATGCAAGGAACCAGAGAGTCATATTTCTTATTCTCAGTTGAAAAGCCTGTTCGGCGATATATTCTTCTTTTTCAGAGGCGCCATACATTGCATTCAATTCCAATGCGGCATTGTTCCTATCGCGGGTATTGATGCTGTCCGTTATGGCTAAAATTGTTTCACGTATCTCCGCAACTTCTTTGTATTTATGCATACCCAAGTATGCCTTCACTTCATGCCGGAGGACAGTCAGATATTGTTCGTTCAAAGTGTCCTGCTGAGTCCTCATCAGCTCCTTAAACCCTTTGCAGTTATCAATGACTTTTTCATATTGCCCGGAAAGCATCAAATAAGGGACTGAATACATTTTTCCATCCGGAGTATGTGATTCTTTCTTTGACAAGTATTTCTGATAATATTGTTCCGCCTGCCCATATTTCTTCTCCATGCAATAAATATAGGCCAGCTTGGAATACAAATAACTATATTGGCCGTCCACATAAGCTTCAGGGATTTGAGGCAATGCTTTGAGCCGTTCAATCTGTTTCTCACGTTCAAAACCTACTTCCAGAGCCTCTTCGATTCGGGAATCATTCATCAGAAACCCCATTTTCGCCCCATAATAGTATGAAAGCAGCATCATTTCACGCTTCTCCTTCGACCCGCGCAGCAATTCAATAGTCCGGTCGAAATAATCATATGCCTTGTCTTTAAAAGACAATCTCCAGTTATTCTCTCCCATGCAGAAAAACAATCTGGCTCTAGCCTCTCTGTTTCCTAATTCTTGTGCCTGTCTGATTCCCTCTAATGCATAATGCATACTTTCATTATACTTGCTCATCATTGCCGAGAACTCAGCCAAATAAACTGTCATTTTCAGCATGTGTTCCGGGTCTTTCTGGTATATGGAATCAAGCAGATAAGCTTTTTTCGCATACATAAACGCGAGTTTGTTCATATACATATTACTATATGACAAACTACGCAATTCGTTTATAACCCGCAAAGATATTGTTTTCCTGTTCTCCGCTTCGTCCAGTAATTGCAGAGCTCGCTTAGAATCAGAGATATAAATATCCCGGATATACTTTTCAGTATAGAGAGAATCACTATGTATAGTTTTATCAGCCCTCGAAAATTGATTGTGTACAAATAAAAGCACTAAAATACATACCCAAAAACGCATAAAATCTTACCGTGTTTAATCATTCAGCATCCAAAGGTATGTATTTTCTATAAAAAGTGCAAGAAGGAATTTAATTTTAAGCAACCTAAATTACCTTCTTTACCCAGACAGCCAGGTTACGGGCATCAACGGAAAATTCACCGTTCCCTTCTTCATCCAAAGTTACTTCTTCCTGAATGCTTCCGGTTATTTCGTGCCATATCTCACCCTTATGACCTTCACCCAGACTCATCATTTTACTGCCGGCTTCGTCATTGGACATCAAAAAGACCAGTCCCGAACCTGTATGTTCCTCATCTCCTGTGCGAATAAAACCGATAGTGGAGGGGTGATCGAAATATTCAACCTGGTCGCCATAAGCATATTTTCTTCTGGCGTCCAACAATATGTCCAAGATCTTGGTATGCGAGGATTTCTCTCCTTTTATTCCATAGTAATCCCCATAAAACAGGCAAGGATAACCATCTTTCATCAAGAGAATAAGACCATATGCCAACGGTTTGAACCAGTCTTCTATTTGGGACTCCAGCGAACTTCCCAACTGCGAGTCGTGATTATCGACAAATGTCACAGCCAAATCACAATGATGTTCGACCAGTGTATCCTTCAGGATATTCCGCAAATCATATTCTTTACCTTCCTGTGCTGCCTGAAACATATTATAATGTAACGGGACATCAAACAAATTCACCTTATGCCCTACCGTTTCCAAATAGGCGTCGAGTGTTTCCAAGTCACCGTTCCAATATTCACCTACGGCATAAAAATCATCTCCCCGTTCACTTCTCACCGCATCAAGAAATTGTGCGATAAACTGGTCTTTCATATGCTTGATAGCATCCAACCGGAATCCGTCGAGTCCAAGTTCACCGGTAACCCATTTCCCCCAACGGTTCAGTTCGGATACAACCTCAGGATGGTCCAAATCAATATCATTACACAACAAAAAGTCATAATTGCCATTCTCATTGTCCACTCCCTCGCTCCAGGCTTTTCCTTCTCCCTGGATCTGAAAGACTCCGCTACGTTTCTTGGCGTCGTCAAATCCCGTACCGGAGAAGTGATACCAGTGCCACTTAAAATCCGAATACTTGTCCTTACGTCCATGGAAGCTATATCCGGTCCAGCCCTGTATCTCATACGGTTCGCCCAACGCCTTGTTCCTTTCTTTGGGGTCAACCTCCACGACCATAAACTTTTCGGTAAAATCACCGCCTGCCTTATGGTTCAGCACTACATCCAGATAAACCGCAATATGATATTTGTGCAATTCGCCAATCATCTCTTTCAGTTCATCCTTCGTACCGTACTTTGTCCGTACTGTCCCTTTCTGTTCAAATTCGCCCAGGTCATACAAATCATATGTTGCATATCCTTCATCCTGCTGCTCGTCGGCTTTATAAGCAGGTGGAATCCAGACTGCGGTTACACCAATGTCATGAAGATGCGACGCGTCTTCTTTTAATTGTTTCCATAACTTCCCGTCATTCGGAAGATTCCATTCAAAATACTGCATCATTACACCATTTTCCATATGCTATCTTTTTAAAATTGACGAGTATAGAACAAGTTGCAATAGAATAAAGTTCCTTCACAAGTATGAATTATTAGCAAAATGGTAGGAATTTGTCCATAAACCGAACGAACAAATGCTAAACAGCAGAAAGTTCAAGAGTATGGTTCATGCAACGACGAAAAATATCTTAATAATCCTTTTTATATCCATATTTACCGGGATAACAGCAATAAATTCTGTTTGTTCTGTTGTTTCTCATCATACCAAACAAGAACATACCAGTTCATTTACACCACATAGGCATTGATTATTTTAAACAGTATTAATATAAAATTGAATGTATGAGAATATTAAAAAATCATCCGTCCGCAGACCAATTGGAGTCGTATGACAAATATCCATGCTATGATGGAAATGATCTCGAATTGGTCTATACACCCGAACAATCCGTTTTTACACTTTGGGCACCGAACGCGGACAGGGTTCGTTTAAACCTGTACCCCGCCGGCGAAGGAGAAGAAAAGGAAGAACAACTGGATATGGACATGGCAGAGGATGGTACCTGGCGTATCAATGTTGACCGTGACCTGAAAGGTTCTTTCTACACCTTCCAAATAGAGAAAGACGGCAAATGGCTGGACGAAACGCCCGGCATTTGGGCTAAAGCTGTCGGTATCAATGGTAACCGTGCGGCTGTAATCGACTGGAATGAAACGAATCCGGAAGATTGGGAGTCCGACCAGCCCCCCGAACTGAAGATGTATTCCGACATTATTCTCTATGAATTGCATCATCGCGATTTTAGTATTGATCCGAATTCGGGCATCAAGAATAAAGGAAAGTTCCTGGCTCTGACGGAAACCGGAACCAAGACACCCGAAGGGGAAACTTCCGGCTTAGATCACTTGAAAGAACTGGGCGTTACACATATCCATATCCTGCCTTCATTTGATTTCGCCACGGTAGATGAGACGAGACTGGAAGAAAATAAATATAATTGGGGATATGACCCGAAAAATTACAATGTGCCTGATGGAAGTTATTCCACCGACCCGGCTAATCCCGTCACCCGCATCCGTGAGTTTAAAGAAATGGTGAAGAGCCTTCATCAGAACGGATTCCGCATTGTACTCGACGTGGTATATAACCATACCGCTTCCACCGATCATTCAAATTTCGAACTGACCGTCCCCGGATATTTTTACCGTCAAAATCCTGACGGGTCTTATTCCAATGCGTCCGGCTGCGGAAACGAGACAGCATCAGAGCGCGAAATGGTTCGCCGTTATATCATCGAATCTGTAAAGTTCTGGGCGAAAGAATACCATATCGACGGTTTCCGGTTTGACCTTATGGGGATACATGACATTGAAACGATGAACCACTTGAGAGAGGAACTGCTGAAAATTGACCCGACAATCTTCGTTTACGGTGAAGGTTGGGCAGCAGCAGATTCCCCATTGCCTTTCGAGCAGCGGGCAGTAAAGGAGAATGTCGGACGGATGGAAGGTATTGCCGTATTTAATGATGAGTTTCGGGACGGACTGAAAGGAAGTACCTTCGACGAACAAGAACCCGGATATGCCTCCGGAAATATAAACGGGCATTTCGAACCGGTTAAATATGGTATCGTCGGCGGTACGCAGCACCCGCAGGTAGACTATGACGGATTGCTTTATTGTGATGGTCCTTATGCCGGGGCTCCTTCGCAAATGATTAATTTCGTGTCGTGCCATGACGGATATACTTTGATAGACAAATTGAGGCTATCCGTAAAGGGCGAACATGCTGAAGAGGAATTACCCTCTATCGACAAATTGATACATACAGTACTTCTGACCTCACAAGGAATCCCTTTCATCCGTGGTGGCGAAGAAATCATGCAAGATAAACAAGGAGAACCGAACAGCTACAAGTCATCAGACGCTGTCAACCAAATTGACTGGGCTTTGAAAGCCAAGAACCGTGATTTTTTCGACCATATAAAAGGACTGATCGCACTACGTAAAGCGCATCCCGCCTTTCGTATTCCAACAGTAGAGGGATTGGAACAATGGCTTCATTTCCTTGACACGGGTGATTCCGGTGTAATTGCTTATACATTGGGCGAATATGCTAATGGAGATGAATGGAAAGAAATATTAGTAGCTTATAATGGTAACCGGAACGAAGCGATTGTCCACCTGCCCGAGCAAGACTGGATAGTTGTTTGCAAAGATGGACAAATCAAATTGGACAGCCAGGAGCATTTGTCTGGTGGAGATATAGCTATCGCGGCTTCTTCCGCCTTGATTCTGTATAGAAACTAAGTTAAAATAATGATCATGATGTATAATTAAAATCAAGTCGAATATGTTTGAATATGAAATTTGGGGAAATTCCGTTCAGAACTGGATCATTTCCATACTTATTATTGTTGCCGCAATTGTTATTGTAAAGTTGATAACGCTATTAAGCAGAAGAGTACTTAAACCGTTAACAGACCGGACTAAGAATCAACTGGATAATATTATCTTTTATTCTCTCGAGCCGCCTTTCAAGTTTGCAATTATTCTGCTGGGTATCTGGATAGCTATTCATCGTTTGGTATATCCGGACAGCTTCGTGAAAGTAGTAGACAACATTTACCGTATTCTGATTGTATTGGATATCACTTGGGTATTCGCCCGTTTGTTCAGCGGTTTGCTTCAAGTTTACTGGGGACGCCGTTCTGACGGTCAGAATAATAAAATGCTGCCGATTATTAAAAGGACAATCTTGGTTGTTGTCTGGATTATCGGTCTTGTGATGGCATTGAGTAATGTCGGAGTAAATATCAGCGCATTATTGGGAACCCTGGGTATCGGTGGTATCGCATTCGCTTTGGCAGCACAAGACACGGTAAAGAATGTGTTCGGTGCCTTCACCCTTCTGACAGACAAGCCTTTCAATATCGGAGATACCATTCGTTTCGACAGTATCGAAGGAACAGTAATCGATATAGGCATCCGGAGCACAAGAATTATGAACTATGATAAACGTATCATCACTATCCCGAACTATAAGATTACCGACTCTTCTATCATCAACATCTCTTCCGAACCGATGCGACGGGTCGTTCTGAATCTCGGACTGACGTATGGCACAACTGCCGAAAAGATGAAAGAGGCTTTGGCAATTTTAAAAGCTCTTCCACAAAAAGTGGAAAATGTATCTTCCAGTCCATCGGACGTGGTTGCCGTCTTTACTGAATATTCCGACTCCGCACTGGGTATCATGTATATCTACTATATTAAGAAGCAAGGGGATATATTAGGAGTGACTTCGAATATGAATACGGAGATTCTGGCTTCTTTCAATAAGGCAGGACTTGAGTTTGCTTTTCCAACACGGACGGTTTATATACAAAAAGATGAGCCGGAAGATAATGGCAAAATTTCAAAATAAAAGATAGTTATCCTAGCTATGTAGCAAAACAAATAAAGAGGATGTCCTTCAAAAGGCATCCTCTTTATTTGTTTTATATCTTATTTCAGCGGAGAGGGAGGGATTCGAACCCCCGGTACCTCGCAGTACAACGGTTTTCAAGACCGCCGCAATCGACCACTCTGCCACCTCTCCAAAACTCCTTTATCAGAAGTGCTTTCCGTTGAAAGCGGTGCAAAGGTACAAATCATTTTTAAATCCGCAAACAATCTGATATTTTTTTCGCGAATAAATCGTATTTTTGCAGACCATTAGTAAGAACAAAGATATGATATACCCTCAAAATTTTGAGCAAAAGATAGGATTCGACCAGATCAGACAGTTACTGAAAGACAAATGTCTCAGCACTTTAGGTGAAGAGCGGGTGATGGATATGCTCTTTTCCGAACAATTTGAAGAAGTAGAAGAGCAATTAAATCAGGTAACCGAGTTTGTCCGCATCATTCAGGAAGAGGACGGATTTCCCGACCAGTTCTTCTTTGATGTCCGCCCGTCGCTGAAACGTGTACGGATAGAAGGCATGTATCTGGACGAACAGGAGCTGTTTGACCTGCGGCGTTCATTAGAAACCATTCGAGATATCGTACGTTTTCTGCACCGGAGTGAAGATGAAGAAGAAAACGATGCCCCCTACCCTAGCCTGAAAAGACTGGCGGGAGATATTGCCGTATTCCCGCAACTAATCGGGAAGATTGACGGTATCCTTAATAAATATGGTAAAATCAAGGATAACGCTTCTACTGAGTTAGCCCGCATTCGCCGTGAGCTTGCCAGCACAATGGGAAGTATTTCACGTTCTTTGAACAGTATCCTGCGTAGTGCACAGTCAGAAGGCTATGTGGATAAAGACGTGGCACCCACTATGCGTGACGGTCGCCTGGTAATCCCCGTCGCCCCGGGACTGAAACGGAAAATCAAAGGAATCGTACATGACGAATCCGCCAGTGGAAAGACTGTATTTATAGAACCCGCCGAAGTCGTAGAAGCCAATAACCGTATCCGCGAACTCGAAGGGGACGAACGACGCGAGATTATCCGTATCCTCACCGAGTTTTCAAATATACTCCGCCCGTCTATTCCGGAAATTCTTCAGTCGTATGAGTTTCTGGCAGAGATTGACTTTATCCGTGCGAAAAGTTATTTTGCGATACAAACGAATAGCCTGAAACCTTCTGTAGAAAATGAACAACTGCTGGATTGGACGATGGCTGTGCATCCGCTACTGCAACTTTCATTAGCCAAGCATGGCAAGAAAGTCGTACCGCTGGATATGGAACTTAATCAGAAGCAGCGTATTCTTATTATATCCGGCCCGAATGCCGGCGGTAAATCTGTCTGTCTGAAAACAGTCGGGTTACTACAATATATGTTGCAATGCGGTATGTTGATACCTCTGCACGAACGCAGTCATGCAGGTATATTCAGCAGCATCTTTATTGATATCGGTGATGAACAGTCCATCGAAGACGACCTGAGTACTTACTCTTCCCACCTGACCAATATGAAGATTATGATGAAGAACTGCAACGAACGCAGCCTCATCCTGATTGACGAGTTTGGTGGTGGTACGGAACCACAGATTGGCGGCGCTATCGCCGAAGCCGTATTGAAACGTTTCAATCAGAAGCGGACATTCGGAGTCATCACCACTCACTATCAGAATCTGAAGCATTTTGCCGAAGACCATGAAGGAGTAGTGAATGGAGCTATGCTTTATGACCGCCATCTGATGCAAGCGCTTTTCCAACTGCAAATCGGAAATCCGGGAAGTTCATTCGCCGTAGAAATTGCCCGTAAAATCGGTCTGCCGGAAGATGTCATTGCCGATGCTTCGGAAATTGTAGGAAGTGAATATATCAACGCCGACAAATATCTTCAGGACATTGTACGCGACAAGCGTTACTGGGAAGGCAAACGCCAAACCATCCGCCAACGGGAAAAGCATATGGAAGAGACTATCACCCGCTATCAGACGGAAATAGAAGAGTTGCAGAAATCACGGAAAGAGATTATCAAGCAGGCAAAAGAAGAAGCGGAACGAATGTTGCAGGAATCGAATGCCCGCATTGAAAATACGATTCGTACCATCAAGGAAGCACAGGCCGAAAAGGAAAAGACACGCCTGGCACGTCAGGAACTGACCGACTTCCGCACTTCCCTGGATGCAATGGCTTCCAAAGAGCAGGAAGAGAAGATGGCACGCAAAATGGAAAAACTGAAAGAGAAACAGGAACGGAAGAAGAACAAGAGAAACGAACCGAAAACCGCTGCCACCACTCCTTCAAGTACTCCCAAAGTCACTCCTATCGCAGTCGGCGACAATGTAAAAATCAAAGGTCAGACCAGTGTCGGACAGGTGATGGAAATCAACGGCAAAAACGCGACTGTCGCTTTCGGAAGCATTAAGACGACCGTAAAATTAGACCGTCTCGAACGCAGCAATGCTGTTCAAAAAACGGAAGGTATTGCCAAAAGCACCTTTGTCAGCAGCCAGACGCATGACCAGATGTATGAGAAGAAACTTAGTTTCAAACAGGACATCGATGTCCGGGGAATGCGTGGAGACGAAGCACTACAAGCTGTCACTTATTTTGTTGATGACGCTATATTAGTCGGCATGGACCGTGTACGTATCCTCCACGGCACAGGAACCGGAATACTTCGTACTCTTATCCGCCAATATCTGTCCACCGTACCGGGAGTCAGTCATTATGCTGACGAACATGTTCAGTTCGGTGGTGCCGGAATCACGGTAGTCGATTTTGACTAATCTGTAAACAAAACGTCTAAAGAACTTGTTCTCATTTAGAAAACCACTACCTTTGCCGCGGTGGTTTTCTAAAACGAGAATAAAGCATGAAAAATAACCTGTTAAGCGAAAAGCTTATTTACACCGGAGACAGCCAGACTCCTACCCACATCCATCTTTGTACGTACAACACTACCGAGATGCAGGAAAATTCCGGCAATACATTCCAATCCGTCAAAGATACATTGGACAGCGCACGAATCAACTGGCTGCAAGTGCACGGATTGAAAGATACGGAAACCATCCGGGAAATTTGCAGTCATTTTGAAATAGATTTCCTTGTATTACAGGATATTCTGAATGCCGACCACCCTACTAAAATCGAAGAACATGACAAGTATATCGTCCTGATTCTGAAATTATTCTACCCCAACGAGCACAAGGAAGAAGACGAATTGGACGAACTGCTCCAACAACAAGTCTGCATCATTATTGGAAGCAACTATGTGCTTACCTTTCTGGAAAAAGAGACTGTTTTTTTCGATGACATTAACGTTGCCCTGCGCAACGATGTCCTGAAAATACGTAGCCGCCAAACGGACTACCTGTTAAGCGTATTGTTGAATAGTATAATGACAAATTACATTTCAACGATCTCTTCTATTGACGACGCCCTCGAAGATTTGGAAGAAGAACTGCTCACCATCACCGAAGGAAACGACATAGGTATCCAAATCCAGTCACTCCGCCGTCAATATATGCTGATGAAGAAATCCATCCTTCCACTGAAAGCACAGTACGTGAAACTGCTGCGTGCAGAAAACCTGCTCATTCATAAGGTGAACCGCGCTTTCTTCAACGATGTGAACGACCACTTGCAGTTCGTCCTGCAAACCATTGAAATCTGCCGGGAAACGCTTTCTTCATTGGTAGACCTTTATATCTCCAACAATGACTTACGGATGAACAACATCATGAAACGGCTGACCATCGTGTCCACCATTTTCATTCCTCTGACCTTTTTAGCCGGAGTATGGGGGATGAACTATAAATGGATGCCCGAACTGGATTGGCGCTATGGTTATTTATTTGCCTGGTTTGTGATGGGGATTATCGGTATTATCGTATATTTGTTCTTCAAAAAGAAAAATTGGTATTAATAAAAACACACCTTCAGTCATGAAATCAATCAAAGAGCTATATAGGATAGGCACAGGTCCTTCCAGTAGCCACACAATGGGACCACGTAAAGCTGCTGAAATGTTTCTGGAACGCCATCCGGATGCCGCTTCTTTCAAAGTTACCCTTTATGGCAGTTTGGCCGCTACGGGCAAAGGGCACATGACGGATGTAGCTATCATAGATACTCTACAACCCGTTGCTCCGGTGGAAATCGTATGGCAACCCAAAGTATTCCTGCCTTTCCATCCGAATGGGATGACATTTGCCGCCCTTGATGCCAATAATAAAGTTACCGAAAACTGGACAGTCTACAGTATAGGCGGCGGTGCATTGGCAGAAAACAATGATACCCCGACTATCGAAAGCCCGGAAGTGTACGGCATGAACAATATGACCGAAATACTCCAATGGTGCGAGCGTACCGGGAAAAGTTATTGGGAATATGTGAAGGAATGTGAGAATGAAGATATATGGGATTATCTGGCAGAGGTATGGACTACCATGAAAGATGCCATCCACCGCGGACTGGAAGCGGAAGGCGTATTGCCCGGCCCGCTAAACCTGAGACGTAAAGCTTCCACCTATTATATACGTGCCACCGGTTATAAGCAATCTCTCCAATCCAGAGGACTTGTCTTTTCATATGCCCTGGCAGCAAGTGAAGAGAATGCTTCCGGCGGAAAGATTGTGACTGCCCCTACCTGTGGTTCTTGTGGTGTGATGCCTGCCGTGCTTTATCATTTACAAAAAAGCCGCGAGTTCAGTGATATGCGTATTTTACGTGCATTGGCCACTGCCGGATTAATCGGAAACATTGTCAAATTCAACGCTTCTATTTCCGGCGCGGAAGTAGGCTGTCAGGGAGAAGTAGGCGTTGCCTGCGCCATGGCTTCGGCTGCTGCCAATCAGTTATTCGGTGGTAGTCCGGCACAAATCGAATACGCTGCCGAAATGGGACTTGAGCACCATTTGGGTATGACTTGCGACCCTGTCTGCGGCTTGGTACAAATTCCCTGTATCGAACGCAACGCTTATGCCGCCGCCCGTGCATTGGACGCCAACATTTATTCATCCTTTACGGATGGTATGCACCGCGTCTCATTCGACAAAGTAGTGCAAGTAATGAAACAGACCGGACACGACCTGCCGTCACTCTACAAAGAAACAAGTGAAGGCGGATTGGCTAAAGATTACCAACAGATGTAATTATAAAGGGGAGTTTAAATACCTTTAGAATTATTCAGGCACGGATTACGCGGATAACACGGTTCTGATTAACTAAAACCGTAAAATCCGCGTAATCCGTGCCTAATTTTAATTATTCTCAGTAGGCGGCCAATTGGTATCATCCCCGTTACTGATATCTTTTTTATGCAGTAATCCGCCTTCCTGTGAGAAATAAAGCGAATATCGCTGACTCCCCAGTTTCACTTGAATCACGGATTCCGTCATATTCTGCGGATACGTCAATACATAGACATCCGTCACTACCCACGCACTATAATCCGAATTTTGGAAAGCCGTATAAACAGCCGGTACCAACTGGTCAATGCTATTCAGTTCATTCTCAGTCATCACCCAATTTGCGTTGGCATCAAACCAAACATCCAATTCATCACCGGTCACCCAGCAGTCGGCCACATAATAGTCTCCTTTCATTTCCCATTCTATATTCTGTGCAGCCGGATACAGTTGCTTCAAAGCCTCAGTAATATTACTGGGCGGCACCAAGGCAGGATCATCATCATCGTCACTACATGCGCTGAAAGAAAGGGCGGTCATCATCAGCACTACCGCCCACGCGCCAAACTTAAATTTCCACATAGCTTTCTTCTTGTTTAGGTTTATCTATTACTATTGTTCAATCAATCGTCAGCCTTCAGAAACTTTCCTTTTTTATCAAATTTGAAAGAAACTCCCGTAGATAATTCCACTTCATATCCTTTACGGTCACGTTCGACTTTCGTCACGCCCTCACTTACAAAATTGTGCGCTTTCAGATAATCGACAGCAAATCCCGGAATTATACTTGCGGGAACAGACTGTCCTTTCTTAGCACTTACTTCTTCCCAGTTTCCTTTGCTATCAAAATCAATCTCCGTACCATCCACCAGTAATACTTCGTATTTGGTAGACTCCATCAAATCTTTATCAATCTTAATCTGAGCAACTTCAGGCTTCGTGAAATGACGATTGATAAAATTGCGTGCAGGAAGCGGCAATTGATTCATGTCTTTCGTTATCACATCAGTTGCGAATGAAAACTGTACGGCTACAATAGCCAACACAAGTAAAGATAGAATTTTCTTCATAATCGTTATTCTTTTTAGCGTTAATACTATACTTCGTTTTTATACTGCAAATAACGATACAGATTCCGGAAAGATTTAGGAATACTATGAGTTTGCTCATTTTTTATATTCTTTAACCGTTCCCTTTACTTTGTCTTGTCAAAAGCCGGGTTATAAATTATTGTTTCTTATGCAGAAAGCGTTTAGCCAGATATTTTCGTATGGGTTCATCGTACAGTTTCAGGCACAGATAAGCCAATACAACACTCAATACGTAAACGAATAAAGCTACTTCCCAAGTTTCTCCCAAAGTGTAGAGCTGATTCTTAATCAACCATGCATAGAACAAATACATAATTGGATAATGTATCACATAAACCGGATAAGATATATCGCCCAGAAACTTGCATATCACAGTTGACTTCTTATCCGTAGTGGTTCCCGATGCTCCCAGCCAGACAAGGATGGGAAAAGCTACGATCACACAAAATGCTTCATAAGCACCATTTGTACAAAACTGCTCTGTACCTTCCAGATAAGGCACTGAAAATAAAGCGAGCAATATAATTGTACATATCCAGAATGCACCTCTTATTTTAACGGGCTTGAAGTTACGCGACAAAAGCATACCCAAAGAGAAAGGGAAAAGCATCCTCAATGATCCGCCTAAGAAGTTGACGCTATCCAATGTCCAACCTACTCCAATATTCCCATAACCGGAGACATTGAAGACCGCAAATGATGCCAACGCAATTCCCAACAAAACTACAAGTATCGTCAATGCCTTGTTCGACAAGCGACGAATAAACAAGGCATAAAGGATATTACCTATATATTCAAAGAACAATGACCAGCAAGGCCCGTTCAACGGGAACATTTCACCATTTCCGCGAACTTCATAACCTACACCCGGCATCGCAGGAATAAAGAATATCGTACAGAGAAGTGACAGCATCACCATGGATATGGCAACGTGCGTTCCATCCCATTGTACACACCCCTGAAGATAGAATGTGACAGCACCCAGAACAGCACCCATGATTACCATAGGATGAAGACGTATCAAACGGCGTTTGAAGAAATTTTTCATTGTCATGCTCTTACCCCAACGGTCGTCATACGCATAACCGATAACAAAACCCGAAAGGATAAAGAAAAAATCGACGGCCAAATATCCGTGATTGAAGGTTTCAATCATACCACTACCAGCGGAATTACTGACTTCCGCAAAAGCGTAGCCTTCAAATATATGATACCATATAACCATGAGAGCTGCCACGCCACGAAGTCCGTCAAGAAGATCATAATGTGCTTTAGTGTCTGCAAAAGCTGAGGAAGAAATGTTCGACATCTGTTTTTTTATTGTTTAATTAATATTTTCAGATGGCAAAGATACAGCTTGGCAAGCGAAGTTCTTTTGCTTAAAAGCAAAAAAGACTGGAGAATATCTATTTTATTGCACGTACCCGACTGAGCGTATAAATGGAAATACCAAGAAAAGCAGCCACATACTTCAACTTTACCCTATTTATCAGTCCGGGATATCGCCGGTTAAACTGTTCGTATCGCTCCCTGGGCGAAAGCTGAAGCCTTTCCACAAACATATGACTCAATTCCTTGTTTACATCCTGATGCAAAATTCTTCCCCAGTTGGCTATATCAATATATGTTTCGTAAAGGGCATTCAGTTTATCAATATGAATAACATAGATTTGGCAATCCGTTAGAGTTTCAATACTCTCTATCGACGGCTGTTTGTAGTACAACGAATCCATACCGAAAGTAACGTCACCTTCCTGGCTGAACCAGGTAGTAGTGTCCTGCCCGTTATGATGAAACACGGAACGGGCAACACCTTCTTCTATAAAATAAACCAAACGGTCTGTTATGCCCGATTGAACGATATAAGTGTTTTTGGGGTAATAACGAAGCTGCATATTCTCCTGTAATGCTTGAAGCGCTTCGTCGGAAACCGGATAAATTTGCCTGATTTTGCTAATGATGTTTTTCATTGAAGAGAAGTCCATATATTAGTTGCCACAAAGCTACGAAAAAATATCGAAATCCACGATATACCCCTAAAACTAATATATCAACTATCTTCACAGACAGTTGATATATTTCACATACAAACACATATCGGTTTTACACCAATATGAGGGGATAAGTCAGGAATATACCGCTGTATTCTTCCCAACTCATATAATGCAGGGAATTCATGAATATATCATGAGTTCAGGGACCTACATATTTCTTTGATATTCCGCCACATATTCTCTTGCTTATAATATTAATGGTCGAAACTATTATCTCACAATCGCTTCTTTGATTTTCTCTACGATATAATGCACATCATCATCAGTTACATACGGTCCGGCAGGAAGACAAAATCCAACTTTGAAGATTTCTTCTTCTACTCCGTTCGTATAGAAAGGAGTATCCGCATAAACCGGTTGCTTGTGCATCGGCTTCCATACAGGACGTGCCTCAATCCTCTTTGAAAGCATGAATACACGGAGTGCCTCCACATTCTCATTAGGCTGACAATCCGTCGTAGCACTATCTACAGCTTTGATCACACCGGCAGCACCACCCACAGCAGTTTTAATTACTTCCTTATAAGCATTCTCCTGCCCCACAATCTTTACATCAGGGTCAATAGTGGCCGTACATAACCAAAAGTTAGAATCATAGCGTGAATCCCTAGGCTGCTTGTGGATATGAATACCTTCCACATCCTTCAGCAGTTCCTCATACAATGCCTGAACATGCTTGTGGTGGGCAATATGCGCATTCGCAACAGTCATTTGACCACGACCAATACCGGCACAAATGTTACTCATACGATAATTATAACCAATGGCCGTATGTTGATAGTAAGGATAAGCATCACGGGCCTGAGTCGCATACCACATAATGGTATTTTTGTCCTCCGCATTCCGGCAAATCAAAGCACCACCACCGGATGTGGTTATCATCTTATTACCGTTAAATGACAATACACCGAACTTTCCAAAGGTACCCAACACCTTACCATCAAATTTGCTACCAAATCCCTCTGCGGCATCCTCAACAACTGGAATCTCATATTTGTTTGCAATCTCCATGATTTTTTCGCAATCGTAAGGCATACCATAAAGTGCCACAGGAACAATTGCCTTCGGTTTCTTACCAGTTTTGGCGATACGATCTTTTATAGCCTCCTCTAATAATATCGGATCCATGTTCCAAGTATCCTTTTCTGAACCTACAAACACTGGTTTGGCACCAAGATAAGTTATCGGATGCGATGAAGCACAAAAGGTAAAGCTTTGTACCAATACTTCATCACCCGCCTCAACACCACAGCCAATCAATGCCAGATGAACTGCTGCCGTACCTGCCGAAAGTGCAACAACCTCATTCTGTCCGCCTACAAAGTTCTTCAAATCTTCTTCGAAAGCATTTACGTTAGGCCCCAAAGGAACCACCCAGTTGGTATCAAATGCTTCCTTTACGTATCTCTGTTCAATTCCGTCTTCGCTCATGTGAGCAAGACAGAGATAAATTGTTTTTTCAGGAATGTAACTCATTTACTTTATATTTTATTTGATTATTTCTACTATTCTACAAGGGACACCATAAGCCCTACAATTGTCCGGTATATCTTTTACTATTACGCTACCGGCACCAATAAAACAGTTCCTGCCCACATGAACACCTTGTATGATGGTCGTCCCCACTCCGATCCAACTCCCCTCACCAATATGCACATCTCCGCTGATAGTACAGCCAGGTGCTATATGCACATAATCGTCAATAACACATTCATGGTCAATACTTGCTTTGGTATTGATAATACAATGTTTGCCTATCTGCACTTCCGTCTGAATAACAGCCCCTTGCATTACCACTGTACCTTCACCAATTACAGCAGTCGACGAAATGATAGCAGAAGGATGAATGGCTGTTGCAAACTCACAGTCAAGCCTTTCAGCAATCATCTTGCGTATCTTGCAATTCCCAATACTAACTATAAAAGGAGATAACTTGGCAGAATCATGCAACACCGGAATACCACATAGTTCTTCAAGCTCAGGGTTGTCATCTACCAAGCCTTCAACTACCCCACCTTGTGCTCTAATAATATCAAGAATCACCTTGGCATGACCACTGGCACCGTATAAATACATCAGTTGTTTCCGTTAAAAGGTTCCATGGTGGCATTGCCCTCTTGTGAGATACCATCACGAACAAGCACCTTTTTGATTGTTATAAAAATCACTTTAATATCTGTAATCAGTGTACAATGGTCTACGTACCACACATCCAAGGTAAACTTTTCCGCCCACGACAACGAATTACGCCCGTGACACTGTGCCCAGCCGGAAATACCGGGACGTACCTCGTGCCGACGCGCCTGCTCCTTGTTATACAAAGGCAAATACTGTACTAATAACGGACGAGGACCGATAAGTGACATGTCACCAACCAATACATTCCAAAATTGAGGCAATTCATCAATACTTGTAGAACGCACAAATTTCCCTACTTTAGTCAAACGCATTTCATCGGGAAGCAAGTTACCATTCATGTCACGTTCGTCAGTCATAGTCTTAAACTTGACTATTTTAAATATTTCACCATTTTTACCGGGACGTTCCTGAAAGAAAAATGCTCCCGCACCTTTATTGGCAAAATGCAGCCACAGAGTTATGATTACCAGCGGAATAAGTAGAACACTCAACACTATTAAAGCAATGCAGAAATCAATAATCCTTTTAAAAAAATGTTTGTACATATTACAATATTTTATCGTAGAAATCACATAAACACTTACGTACAAATCCCTGCTCATATCTTGAAGCAATCAACTTACGGGCATTGTTTGCAAGACCATCACGGTAATCTGCATCAAGCATATGTTTCATGGCATTATAAAGCGCATCAACACTCTTAGAAGGAATGATAGTTCCATTCTCACCTTCAATAATAATCTCACGCGCACCATTAATATCGGTTACAATTTGAGGTAATCCCATGGCACCAGCCTCTATCACCACATTCGGAAATCCTTCCCGATAGGATGCAAGCACGGCAACATCTGCTGCTGCAAACCAAGGACGCACATCTTTTTGCTGCCCTACAGCCTCAATAGCACTACAATTCTTAATTAAGTTAAGTGTTTCAGATTTAAGAGGATCAAGTTTATCTTCATAACAGCCTACAAGAATCAGACGTGTGGCACTGTTTTCCTTATTCAATTTTACAAAAGCTTCAACCAATTCATTTATACCTTTGTCACCCACTATACGACCTACAGCAATAAAGGTACAAACAGACTTTTTACGTAATTTCTCAGCCTGTTCCATCACTTCCGGTGTCTTGTCAAAGCGTTCAAGGTCTATTCCGCGACAATTGCCGTAACCCAACACCTTTATTGGCTTTTTAGTAATGCCATTGTTTAACAAATCATTTTTTACCCCCTCCCCTTCTGGAATAATATGTGTAGCACAAGCACAAGTAAGCCAATCTGTTGACATCAATATTTTCTTTTTCAACCCAACGGAAGTAGGAAATACCAAACCTGTAAAGGTATGCACACGTACAGGTACACCGGCCATTCGAGCCGCCAGCATACAAAGCAAACCTGCTTTAGGGGTCATAGAATGCACCATTTTCGGTTTTTCTTTGCAGAATGTACGCCATAACTGCCACAAAGACTTTATATCCTTGATGGGAGAAATGTGACGTTCCATATCCACCTCTATGCACTTGACATCAGGATGCAATCTACGTACCTCTTCCCATTCTAGACCAGAAGATGACAATAACACTACTTCATACTTCTTTTGCAAATCGGGAAGCATTCCCGTCACAAAGCCCAAAGATTGGGGAACTGTGCAGGCACGAATTATTTTCTGTTTTGCCATTTTTCTATTATTAAAAAATATCTATCCTATCATTTACCAATCAAATCCAGATAAATGATATATCTGATTATTCACATTCTTCACCATATACTAATTAACTCACTTCCAACAACTTCCAGTGAACAGTTAGTATTTTCTCACTCTTCACACCCTTCACTTATCGAATCCCAGCTTCTTCCATTAGTAACCGTTTTGGGGACAAATAACCACTTAGCAAAGCCTGATTGTTTCTCTTATCAATGGCCGACTGTAGTTGTCTGCTTGGTCGACTATAGTCAGCCATTCAGCCGACTACAGTCGGCAAAGTGGACAACTATAGTCGTCTACTTATATATCAAGACATTTAACCAAATAAAATATAGTCAGTCGACAGTTTTGTAGCATGAAGATAAAAGTCCGTGAAGGTGTGAAGGATAGATATTTTCTTCATTTCTTCACAGAATATATCTGTTAAACAAACAATTATTTCCTCGTGAAGGAAGTGAAGGAGCAGAATTCAACTTTATTACACCTTTAGCTAGTTCCGATTTGTAAGCACTCAATTTATGGCATCCCCCTTTGAAAGGGCACTTTTCAGTACCCTAAATCGAGTTTTGTTAATTAATTAGTTTTGAAATTAACATTGGCTTGTAGCCAAAGTGAGGAACCATGTTAACATAATTCCTGCATCCGTTAAAGATATTTTCGAAAAAAGTTCCGATGAAGTTCCAGATAGAACTGCCATGAAGTTTTACCGTTCCTATTACACTATGATAAGTTACAGCCATATCAGCACCGGCATCACTACCATAATGGAGTGAATTGTTACGCTAGGTAGTCAGCTTTCGAATGGTTTATTCTGCAAGATTGTTGACCATTGGTAGTTCCCCATCATCTAAGAAAGCAAATATCTCTTTCCAGAATCGATTCAGATAATTAAAAGCCTAAGTACAATAGAGACTTCCAAACTCTAATTGTATCACGAACAGACATGACTTATTCCCCAATTATATACCTCATCCATCAATGGGGTTGCTAATCCATACTGATGAGCCAAATCAATTATAAAACGCAAACCATAAGGAAAGTCCTCCGTAAAATAACGACTCCTAAAATCGGGAAGCCAGCCTTTATCCGTTTTTACCATCGGAGCTTGAATTGTTTGGAAAGCCTCTATCGTTCTCAATTTATCCGCTAATGAGCGAGCGTCCTCACTTTCATAATAATCAAGCAACGACGGAACAGCACGCGCATTCATCGGAAGTATTTCCAATAAACTCTGAAATTCCCTATCCATGTCTATAATAACTTGAGCCGCTTCTTCTGTCCATTCACGATAGAATAAAATACAATGTTCATAAGACATACCATTCCAATCTTTCCAAAGAGAATACAAACGCCCTGTATGTAAAATAGGATTACTATTTGTCAAACTTGCCTCATAAAAAGTATCCAAAAGCACCACTGGCGTAATAAAAAGCCGCTCTATCTGCTTACGAAAACCTTCACAGTCTGGAACATTTTCCACTGCTATCGCTACTTGCTTTTTATATCCCAACAAGTTAGCCTTACTGCCATATTCCACTACTCTAGCAATAAAAGGTGTACGTTGAAATCCAAATAAACAGACATCATTTCCCAAAATCTCATGCGCAAAGAAAAAGAATCCTGTACTGCTGACAATCGCCCCCACAGCCGTTTCCCTTTTTACAAAGGGTTTAATTTTCTTTAATTCACCTTCCAATAATCCTCCTGGCACACAAAGCAAGAACAGATCCACTCCTTGCGACACAACCAAAGGATTATCCGACACTCTGTATACTTTTCCTATTATTTTTCTACCAAAAGGGTCTATTGTCTCAATATGTTTTTCCCATTCCACAGGATGGTTGGTCAATACGCTAACCTCATGACCTTGAGAAGCGAACACCGCTGTACAAACATGCCCTAAAGCTCCACCGCCACAAATACAAATTTTCATTTTTCTATTTGTTTTAATGCCATCACCAATCGTAAATTATCCTCACGACTCCGAATAGCAATCCGCATATAATGTTTACCATCAAACCCCACCTTACCGCTACAATCACGCGTCAGTATATTATAACGTTTCAACATAGTCTTCACCACTTCCAAAGATGTGTAGGGGGGTAATATTTCACAAAGAAAATAATTCGCTTGCGAAGGCATGACACGAATGAATGATATGCCTTGCAACTCTTCCGCAAAGCGTTTCCTCTCTTCTACAAAACGATGACAAGCACATTTGTAATCGCGTTCATACTTCGTATAAATCTGCATAAAAAATTCCGCAAATGAATTCAAGTTCCAAATGGAGACTTCTTTTTTTATCCTATCCACCAAAATTTTATCCGCTGAAGCTAAAATTCCCAATCGCAAACCTGGAACACCGAAAGACTTTGAAATACTTTTCATTATTACCAAATGTGGATAAGCCTCCAAAATGTTGTCACGCAAAAGAGTACTACTTTCCCATTCTTCACTAAAGTCCACAAAACTCTCATCTACCACTAATCTAATTGATTTTTTTTCACACCAGTCCGCTAACATACAAATGTCCGTCAAAGGGATAAAATTTCCCGATGGATTATCCGGATTGATAAGAAGCAAAGTCTGAATATCACAATCCGCAAAATAATCCATTAAATCATTCACCCCATAACGATAATCCTTATTTTGAGGAACAAAAGCCACCACTCGCTCATTATCCAAGCGATTAGGATACTCCTCAAAAGTAGGCCGGATCACTCCTACCCTACCATCCATATTCTCCATCAGTATCTTTATAAGTTCCGCTGCTCCATTGCCTGGAACGATATACTCCTCTTGCACTCCCCAGCACTTGCTAGCAAGAAGAGTATTCACTTTCATCCCGGAAGGATATTCGGTAAGAAGTGTTGAGAAGTTCGCCTGCATTTCATCCAACATCCGCTTACTAGGGAAATATGGGTTAACCAAATAGCAAAAATCAAGCATTTTAGGGAAGCGCCAAAAGCCACCAAAGCGACCATAATATTTATGAAGAATGTCTTTTTCTTCTGCAAAAAGAGCTTCTGCTATATCCAAATCCTGTTTGTCGTCTATTTCATACCATTTTTCATCCGTGATAGGTAATGCTTTTAACTCCGTACTGTTCAGAAAAGAAATAATACGCAACACATTTTCATAATATTCATTATTGCCTACCGCCTTAGTATAAGCGTCAAGAAAAGGAACATACTTATGCACGGAGAAGTCCCTCGAAAACTTATATATATTCACCGTTTTATAATAACAGTCCACATCGCTGTATTTAAAAGCCGCCTTAGGCACAAAATTCACAATATTGAAATCCGTGTCAATCCGCACCATCGTGCCATCCATCCATGTCTCATACTTTGCCACCAAAGCTAGATTAGGATACGGATTGTCCAAAAGAAGCCTAAACATTTTATCATCAAAAATCAAGTCGCTTTCTATCAAAAGTGTATCATCCTCTTGCAATTTATTCTTTGCCAATGCCAAAGAATAAATATTATTCGTCTTATCATATACAGGATTGTTCACATACTCGATTTTCAAATTGTCCGCATAACGCTTGCCGATATGTCTTTTCAGTTTTTCTCCCTCATAACCAACGACTATCACAACACGGTTTAGATTTAAAGTTTCCAATTGTCCCAACAGACGGTCAATAAGTGGTGTCCCATTGACAGGAACCATACATTTCGTATTTTCTTTGGTATATTCTCCCAACCTGCGTCCCATTCCCGCAGCTAAAATAATTGCTTGCATAATCTTAAATTTTATCTCTTTAATATTTAAATTTTTATTTTTTAATAAAATGCTATCAACGCTCATTTTCCGCTGGTACCTTTTGCCAATTCCCATATATAAGCTCCTAATATTTTATCGTTTCATGAGGCAGATTAACTTCCGTTTCACCAATCTATTAATCAAACGATTGGTTCCTATAATGAATACTCCTTGATCCCCCCACTTGTTTCCATGCCCGGTTCAACAAAACAAGTATTCTTGTCCATCATTTTAGCAAAACGAGCTATAGAGCCATTTTTAAGGTGCATATACAATATAATTATCCGGTAATTCATCTGCATATTTATGAATCTGTAAATCATAGTCTTTCCTATGCATATACAAATCCAAAAGTCCGTGAAGGTGTGAAGGATAGATATTTTCTTCATTTCTTCACAGAATATATCTGTTAAACAGACAATTATCTCCTCGTGAAGGAAGTGAAGGTTCAGAATTCAACTTTATTACACCTTTAGCTAATTCCGACTTGATAACAGATTCTTTACTTTAAACATCAACACAAAAAGCCACCCCAAATGATATTTCACCATACGAAAGCGAAAGCGACCTTTATTCGAAAAAGCATTTAAATCCAAATAAGGTATGATAGCTTCAGATCCACTGTGCAGACACGAATTATTTTCGGTTTGAACATTTTATTATTACACATAACAACTAAGAGCAAATAACAAAGTTTCCATAAGTATTGAAACTGTAGAAATACAAACAAGTTTTTCTATACAAAAATCAAACAAACCTTAACAATGAAAACACCCAACGAAAAATAGTCCGTAGCAACTTCTTCCTTTCTGCCACTTCCCTGCAATATTCCAACAGATTGTCCATATCTCCATTTTTCAGAAAAAGAAACGAATTTGTATTATATTCAACTTCATTTGTTATTTCATCCAAAAAGCCTGACAGTTTTTCCTCTTCGACAAATAAATTAATTTCTTGCTCACTCTTATTAAACCTGTACATTTGTATCAGATGTGAACAGAAAATATTACACATCTCTATTCTTGTCGATCTTATACCTTTCCGATAATCATATTCCGCCAACATATCCATTTTTATATAATACTGTTTTTTGAGGTCTGAATATAACGTAGGGTTAAATTGAGAAGTCAGCCCACCATAGCGATAACAATAGACACAATGATTAGTCATGACATATTTATTCACAAAAGGGAATAGGTACATATTCATCAACAAATCTTCTCCCATTTTCATACCCGACGGCTTCAACTTCACTTTGTCAAACAAGCCCTTTTTATAGAGTTTTCCCCAAAGATTCACTCCTAATTTATTAATACCAAAAAATGAAATAAAATAATCCTGGAACAATGTAGGCTGTTCTATTTCCAAGCGTTCACATACTCTTTTCTTCTTTATTAATCCCCAACTATCCAATACCCTACACATGCCTCCTTCCACAATATCAGCACCAGAAGAAAGTATTTCCTGACAAAGAATAGCCACTGCATTCAATGGAAGATAATCATCAGAATCAACAAACATAATATATTCTCCTGTCACAGTTTCCAATCCCCGAAAACGTGCTTTATCAACTCCCTGGTTTTTCGGTTGTTCTATAATTCGCACCCTTGTATCTTTACGAGCATACTTCCTACAAATATCCAAAGAGTTATCAGTAGACGCATCATTAACTAATATAAGTTCTATATTTTCATAGCTTTGTCTTAGTATACTACAAATACATTTCTCAATATATCTATCTACATTATAAAATGGTACAATAACAGATATTAGAGGCTTACCCCCCCCCGTTAATTTATATTTACAATTCATTTTTTTATATTATAAGCATTAATTTTGTTAATTAGTCTCATTTGATATTACCTTGTAACCAAAGTGATTTTACCAGGAGTCATATTAACATAATCCCTACACCCGTTAAAGATATTTTTGAAGTTTCTTTCCAAAATCAATTCAGATAATCAAATCCTGTTTAAATTTTCCTGAAATTATTTTTTATAAGCTTTACCAACCTGTCTTTATTTGTCACGTAGCTCGTTATGCTCTGCTCCTCACAAAAACAAAAAATATACTCGAAATGCTCTATTTGAAGTGACCAAACTTATCATAAAGATGTATCAGGCAGATTTGATGGAAATCGAGTGGCGATATCCAATGTTGTCTAAGAAGTTTCCTAATCAGCTATGAAATTATTATTAAAGAAAATTCAACAGGATCTAACACTTATCATTAATAGTTTTGCACTGGATAAACAATATACCGTGCCGTTGGTGATGAATTCCGTTGTATTATCTTCCCAGGATTTCCTATAACAATACAGTTATCAGGAACATCAAAATTCACAAAAGCACCGGGAGCGACAAGTACATCATTCCCGATATTAATCTTTCCTATAATAATCGCATTTTGTCCCACCTTTACATTGTCACCAATAGTTGGCGTTCCAGCATACTTTCCTTGTGCATTACCAATTAAGACACCTGCTGCAATATTGAAATTTTTACCAATTTTACAGCCCGGATTTATTATGATATGCCCAAAATGTCCAATATACAATCCTTCACCTATCTGCGTTTGATAAGGAATTTGAATTAATGTTCTCTCCATACACAAACGTTGCATCCCCATCCAAAAGAACTTAAAACATCCTCCCTGCTGAACCTTACGCATATAATATGTATAACGAAATCCTGGAGTAAAAAAGATATAACGTAATTGTATAAGCAGACGATGGCAATCATTGCCTACATACCGAAACAAGTCTTTCTTTATCTGATCATTCATTATCCTATCAATTTTTCATAAACATCAAGATATTTCCCTACCATCACGCTAATATCATAATTGACGGCTTTTTTCTGACACTGTTTCACAATTTGTTCACAATACGTCTTATTACCGTCAAGCCTTAAGACCGCATCAGCAAATCCTTTCGCGTCTTCATGTTCAAATAAAATTCCATTCCCTTCTACAATCTCGCGCAACCCGTCCACATTATCAGCAAGGAATGGCTTACCCGATGACATCCCCTCAAGAGAAGCAAGCGACAATCCTTCAAAATGACTACACATAACCACATAGTCACTTGCGGAAAGTATCTCCGGGACATCACTACGCAGCCCCAACAGATGTACACGCTGTGCCAAATTCAAATCCTTTATTAAAGTTTCAAACTCCGTCCTTCGCTCTCCGTCACCTACAAGACAAAGATGAAAGTCATCAGGCAGGTATTGCATAGCTTTTATAAGAGTGGGTTGGTCTTTCTGATAACGGAATCCTGCCACATTGGTTATAATCTTTTTACCAAGTGATTTTACATCTTTAGCAGGTACAGCAACTGCATATTTATTATAATCTATACCATTATATATAGTGCATACATTTTGACTGTCTTTCTCACCTATGTACCTACAATGATTATTCGCCGCTTGATCACTGATACATATAACTTTTTTATATTGACGATACATCCAACGATCTATCCAAGCATACCACTTCCAATCGCGCCTGCGATTGGAAGTGGTATGCTCAGTGGTAACAAGTGCCACTGAGCATAACCCTCCACCGAAGGTAGCAAATAATTGTGGCGCTGTATTGTGCGTATGTACAATATCCCATCCTTTGCGCATCAAGCGCCAAAGATAGAATATATTCAACGGATTATATACACTACTGTCTTTATGAAGCCAATGAATCCTTATACCCGCCTTTTCCAACTGGGCGTAAAATGGAGTATGCGTTCCATCAAACACACATAGCTCTACATAATGTCCTGCCGCCTTCATACGCGGCAACAAGTCTACCATAAGTTTTTCAGCACCACCGGTATAAAGAGTGGTGATTACATGAAGTATTCTCATTTTCCGTAAAGTAAATTTTTCTTCACCTTGTCTTTATTAATATAGTAAAGTATAATGCCAGGTACAATACACAGGAATGTAAGCCATTTCATAGGTGATTCCATAAGAAAACGATTATTCTTAGAACGAATAGAATGTGACACATAATGAATATTATCTTGAATCCTGCGTTTCCATGATTTGGTTTGCACCATATCAAACTTGCGCAAAAAGGCAAATCCTTTCGGATTCTTCCAATACTGATTCCACATACCGCGACTTGAACCGTCATCCTGATACTCAACTATTACATATACATCATTACTGACGAGCAACTCATAATCAGCATCAATCATATTGTAAAGATAAGCAAGCCCCACATAACGTTCACCTTCAAACAACGGATACTGAGGATATTTTTTTACTACTTCAGTACGGTAAATCATCTTTTTATCACCACTGCCATGCAATCTTTCGTAGTAACCACGAAGTGTTGTTGTTGTCAGACCTTCAGGAAACTTTAAGCCGATTATGCTGCCATCCGCCGTTGCATCAAGCCCAATAATACCAGCAACCTTATCAGAACCGTATTGTTTCCAAAATGAAAGAATCTTTTCCACAGCGTCATCCGGCATATAATCATCAGAATCTATGCATGTATTCAGCTCTGTATCTATGTTTCGATAAGCAGTGTTATGTGCACCATGCATACCCTGATTCTCTTGATACAAATAATCAATTTCTATTATACCTTCTGCAATCCAACCTTTTATAAGTTCTTTTGTATTATCAGTAGAACCATCATCTACCACTAACCACTTAAAATCCTTACATGTTTGTTGACAAAGACTCTTATAAGTACGCCCTATTGTATGAGCCCTGTTGTATGCTGGAGTAAATACTGTTAATGTTTTCATTGCTAATCATCAATTATATGCTCACATTAGTGTTAAGGATATACATTTACCTATATACTATTACCTTAACACAATAACAGACACAAGTTTTATATACACTATGAACTTATCTTTTTATTAATCTTATGAAAGTAAATACTGTTTTAGCTCCCAAAATTCTAATTAATTTATTTTTTAATAGATGCAAGCGAAAACTCATAGACTTCTGATCCATCCACAAACAGGAATAATGATGTATAGAAACTGTATTCTCAGTTAAATGCATGAGCCCGGTAGTAGAATCCATAGGGCATAAGTAATCATCAGTATATATAGTCAGGCCAGCAACTTGCTGTATACAGTATTCATTGACCAAACCATGTTTTTTTAACACTTCAGTTGTATAATACACAATTGTTCCTTCTCCATAAGTAAACGAAGTTTTACTATCGTACAGATTGAGCAATTCCTTCAACACTGATAATTTGGGCTCAACAGCCATACCAAGCCCTGGGTTGACCCCTACTGGAGATTCGGGCAAGCTTTTTTCAAAACCCATGAAATTACCTTTAGCTATTATGTCATCCATATTACGTATTACCTCTACATCAGTATCAAAATACACACCACCATAATAATACATCACATAAAAACGTGCGTAATCACTTACAAAGGCATACTTCTTTGCTTCATAGGCCTCTTTTACATACGGACAGCAATTAACATCAAAATTACTTTCATTCCACTCCTTTATTTCATAATCCGGTAGGTGTTTTCTCCACGATGCAATACACTTTTGCGCATCTTTGGGAAGCGGATTACCGCCAAACCAACAGTAATGAATTATTTTAGGTATCATATCAAGCATAATAAATTAAGTCCATAAACAGTGTAAATGCCAAATGCAGCAATACAACTTTCTGCCGCATCAATACTAACGGATGATTCTTGTCATTAATAGTATAACATGGATAAATCAACAATATCGGATATATAAACCATGACAAGTATGCAATACGGTTTGTGAATTGCGCATACATACAAAGCATCCATATTCCATTACAAGTCAAATAGATGTATAACATTATATCGTACAATTTATCCTTTAGTCGGTATTTAAATTTCACATAATATCCCATAAGTACAGGCATCGCACTATATATTACAAAATCTATACGGAAGCCACTTTTCCCTCCCCAATCATCATTTGGCTCCCAATTTAGATAGCCTGCTCCCGACTCATCCGTTATTTCAGCAAATAATCCCTGAAAAAAAGAAATATGTGCCACAGCCATTAATAAACATAACAGCCATCCATAAAAATACCACCTCTCATTTTTAAAAACTAAAGTTAACACATATGCAGCAACTGGCATTTGCATAGAATGATGAAATCCCCAAGATAACAAAAGGAAGATTATAGATAACCACATTTTATCTCTATAGGCTAAAGCTACCAAGAACAATGAACCTGCCGCACCTGCCTTTATGCCATTCGTAGCATACGAGAATGTTGAGAATGCAGCCAAGCAAACTAAAAATACTATTAAAGTATTTGAAGGGAACAATTTACGACAAGCTATCAATATACATATAAAATATATAGCCGCAATCAATACGAAAAACAATGTCGCATCAGGAAACAAATTCTCCATATAGTTGTAGAGATTATCAAAAATCTTATTTGATACATCCCATTGGAATCCATACCATCCATGCACTCCCCACCAAGAAGCATAATTTACAGTATCACCAAATGCAATAGTATGAGGTCTAAAGCCAATAAATACAATCAAAAACACGCACAACAAAATAGAGCCAATCATATTTTCACGTATTTTCAAACTCTTTCTGTCGTTTACTATTAAAATTGTCATAAAGGCAACCAACAACAAATACACATATTTATACCAAAAACCTGGAATCATAATAGTTTATACTATAATTAAGCTATATTTGTTATGTACTATCAAAAATGTTATCATATCATAGAATATATTTTCTCCACCTCGGATTCATTTCCGTAATCGTGAGTTCTAAGATATTCAATGAATCTGTTTATGAGTTCTTTATTTCTAATAACTTCAACTATTCCTTTGGCTGTCTCCATTTCATCAAGCGGCACAATCACTCCATCTACCCCACTTGTTATTTGACTTTTCGCAGTAGGATAATCTGTTATTACTACGGGCTTATACAGCATCTGAGCCTCACGTACAGTCACACTTTTTCCCTCATAGATACTGGGCTGGGCATAAATATCACAAGCCTTTATATAAGGATATGGATTGGTTTTCTTACCTAATAATATCATGCGATGTCGCATGTTGTATTTATCCAAAGCCTCTTGAATCTCCGCATCGGGACCATAGCCTATAATATACCACTTAAATTCCACACCCAACCGTTCCATCTCGGCACAAATATGTGGAATACCCTCTATTTTTTTGGGGGGAGAAAAACGACCTATGGTGAGAATCTTCACCACACCCGATTCATCCGGCATTTCGTTCGAAACATCCTCCAGTTCCGCTTGCTGACGCACAAAGAGAGGTGAAAGGATATTCTCTATCAACACAATTTTATCCTTCAATTCAGGAAATGTTTGCAAAAATGTTTTTGTACACTCGTCACTAATTGAAGCTACGTAATCAAAACCATTCCATACAGGCAGTTCCAAATCGCGGTTCACATGGATGGTGGAATAGTCTGTGTGTATCCAGCATATTTTCTTTTTAGCCTTTACTTTATTCAGAACAATGTTATGAGGCTGTAGAAAACTTAACGCAAGGTCATATTCACCTAAATATTCCAAAGATGGTAAAGTGCCTTCAACAGCATTTGCAACATATTGGAATATACTGGAATCATGCTTTCGCTCCTCATCAGTCAAGGTTTTAAGATACCGTTTATGCTTAAGCTTTGCCCACATACGACGTAACACTATTCCTATATGTCCCTCTTTCACAATGTCCTTTATAGAACGTTCAATACAGGTATATTCCGGTACTTCAGGCAACAGATTTACATAATTCGGAATCAGCGACATAAATTCTCCCGTATGCTGATTTACAAACAAATCTATATCAACTTTTTCCGGATCAAGAGCAGATAGTAATCCCAATAGAGCACGCTCAGCTCCGCCAATTTCCAAATAATGGATATTGACAAACAGACGTTTCTTCATTCTATTTTTTTTATGTACAGTATAACCAATTAATAGTCTCGCACAAGCTTTGTTAGCCTTGTGACAATGGGGTTAGACAAAAAATTAATCACATAAGATACTCCTATGCTGATTATAATGTCAGTTATAAGAATAAGTATAGGATATTGAGCCATAAATGCCCATTTGAAAAAGAAATTATGTATAAACCAAATGTTCATGGAGTGTACTCCAAGAAATGCAAATATTTTCTCTGAGTATCTACTTAACCTGACATTGGCTATCAGCAGCACCAATACTGCACAATATACGGGATAAGCCGGAATGCCCTTCCATGAGCTATATGCAAACATTAGGATTACAACAACTGCACAAATAGCTGTAACAATCTTTTCGTTCATTATAAACTTACAGTTCCATGACGAATGTTTTGCTGCTGATGCACCAAGCATCATTGGCAAATAGAACTCAGATGTCCTACACAATATTAATAACCACTGATGTTCTGCTATTCTGTCATACGCCATACCATAAACCTTTGCCATACCATAGTAATACAATAATCCGAAGATAAGAAAAGCTATTTCATACTTCTCAAACCACTTGAAAATTCTATCTATAAAAAGACTCGTCAACACAAACGGAGCTATATACCAACCCACCATGTTGTAAGTAGGATAATAGGCAGTAAGATTGGCAATCAACATTGGGATATCAGTCAACTTATCCACAACAGTATGTGGCCTTGCTATACACGTTGCAAGTAATGTGGCTATCCAAAATGGCACATAGAGACGTATTATTCTTGACAAGGAGTGTTGCCATTTGACAGTCGACAACCCGTCTTTCTTTGCTTTGAGGTATGAGAAGAACATTCCATATCCGCTCACCACCATAAATACACCTACGGGATTACAGGCATCACGTAGCCATGAAAATAGCGGTCTTCCACTTATCCACACCAATGAGATGTATCGTGAATAATCTGAAGGCCCAAAAGAATGATAACATATCATCATAAGGATTGCTACCCCCTTGATGACATTTGTTCTGTTTTTATTAAACGCGAGTAATTGCATGATAACGTTATTATTTTACAAATAATGATATTGCTTTATTTCTACACAACTCGATTACAGCACATGCGAGATAGATGACAGGTGGTGCAACCAACAGGAAGGTAACATAGCTGTATCCACTATATGCTTTTGTATGCAGAATATCATCAAAGATGTAGTGAAATATCAAAGGATTCAGATGTATGACATATACTGCAAGACAAGGCTTAGCAAGTTGGTTTATCATATTGTTTGAAAACGACAATTCACGAAAGTACATGAATAGACCTACGGCTCCCACGAAAGTGAAGAAGGTATCATAACTAATGAGTGCATCAAAGTCGAACCCCAAAAGTTTAGAATAGCATATCTGGAAAGCAGCCATGATAGACATGCATACTATGTATAAACCAAGATACTTGTATTTGCTGAGTTCAAATCTATTATGCAACCGAATATATCTTCCCATAAGGTAGAGGAACACAAAGTTCACCAAGCCATAACCAGAATCAAGAGTTATTGTCTTAAAGTTGAGAATAACAGCAAAAGTGGGTAGAATGCAGAAGAGCACAATGCTCGTTATCAATAGTTTCTTGTACATCTCCTTATCCAGTACCTCCACAAGCTTGTTCAAGAAGGGACTAATCAAACATAACGCAAAATAGACAGTGATGAACCAGTACTGCTTTGTAACAACAGGCACAAGCTGCATCCAATCTTTCGATATGGATAATGTATGAATTCCTAAACCAAGAGCCAGAACAAGGAACACAACACAATATAACGTCACCATACAGTTTAGCGACCAAAGTTTCTTGGTGTTTAGTTTAATACCAAAATAACCGGAAATTAAAACAAATATATTTACGGCAACCGTACAGAAAGGGGTGAAAATCTGCTTTATGTACCACGAACTATCTCCTACCGTATCATATCCATGAATCATAATGATGTGTCCACAAATTATCAAAAGCATGCAAACAAGTCGCAAGAGTTCAAAATTCGAGGATCTGAAGACTTCCTTGCTTCCTGATTTACCCCCTATAATATTTATTAACATTCAATTATCAACTATTTACAACACACTATAAACTTCACTCATTGTTTTCTCGATATCAAAACTCTTGGCACGCTCCAATGATAGCTCCTTATACTCTTCCGTTTTATTATCAATCAGCATCTGCCTCATGCCTTCATACAGGCCATCGGTGGAGTTATCAACTATCACCCCCCACTTTCCACCTTCGAGAATCTCTTCAGGCCCCGCACATCGGGTGCTGATGACAGGAAGCCCCACACACATTGCTTCGGCTATAACAAGGCTGTAGCCTTCTGTTCGGCTTGAGCACACAAAGCAATCACATTGACTCATATACATGTAAGGATTCGCCTGAAACCCTAAGAATCTCACATATTCTTGAACTTTAAGTTCTAAGCTATAAGCTACAAACTTCCCGCGATCAGCACCTTCACCAACTATCCAAAGTTCAAAATCAAAACCATCCTGTTTCAAACGAGCTGATGCTTCTATCAAACGATCAAAGCCTTTTGCTTCCGTAAAACGTCCAACTGTAATGAAACGGAACTTGCTATCTTTAGAGTCTCGCTTTTCCAAACCGGCTCTTTCTCGAATTAACTTCTTATCTATCGGATTATAGATACATCGCGTACGATCATCAAGTCCATAGATTTCAATAAAATGATTCTTCGATAAGTTAGATACAACCGCAATCCTATCATACTGCGAATATGCTTTCTTTTCCTCCCCAAGATTCTTGTATATTCCAGTATCCACCGGCCATGGAAATTCCTTCAAATCACAATGTATCCATGCCACTTTGCGCCTATAGGAATATTGTAACAACTTTGTAACCAAGCCTTCAATAAATGCCACCTCCGTGTCAAATCCCTTTGGAATAAATAGTTTATACACCCACTTTAATGGTAGCCAAAAATAGACCAAATGATATAGTAGGCTACACCACAGACGAAAAAGGAGTGATTTTCCTGTAGAATCAGGTATCACATATTTATAGTTACAAGTACGTTTGATGGCATCGTTGTACTTACCTACATCAACTAACGAACATACCGTCACATCATATTTGTTGTAATCAAACTTCTGTACCAAAGTGTTCAGCACCATCTCAGCACCACCTCCAGAGAGAGATTCGATTACAAAAAGAACTTTCTTTTTCATCTATGTAATCTTAATAATGTCGTACTGATGCTTGCGAAGAATTTTCTTCAGGAGTGCTATGATACGCCATTCAATCTTGTATTTCCAAGAGATCGTATTATCGGCATAAGTATTATACTCTTCGCGCCATGATCCTACAGCCAAATGAACGCAATATGCCTCAGGATCACCAGCCATTCCATCAAAATAATTACATGGATAGATTTCAATTCCATTCTCCAACAACTGATGCTGTGGTGCCGAGTAATTCCAATTATATCCGTATTTTCTTGCATATTCGGCTTGAATGTATGGTATAATAGTTATATTCTGCTTCAATACATTTGGTACGTTTGGATTATCTGTTTTCAGAAATTGTATACTATTGTAGTATTCCAAGGCATCTCCTATAAATGGATGTCCCTTCACAGCTCCGAAACAATGTGAACCAAGATAACATACAGTATCATGTCCATTAGCAAAGTGCCAACTGTTTTCACGACCGATAAAACATTCCTTATCCAACATTGTGTCAAACGACTTATATACCTGAACATCTGTATCGAGATATATACCACCATAGTGATATACAGCATATAACCTAATGTAGTCAGCAGCAAACGCCCATTTCTTTGCAGCCAAGGCTTCTTTTAAGAAAGGAATCCCAATATCCTTAATACGATTCATATCCCAATGGATAATCTCGTAGTCGGGCATATATTGTTTCCATGAGTCAATACACTTCTGTATCTTTTCAGGATACGGATCATTCGAGAACCATGTAAAATGAATCATTTTGGGTATCATAATAAGCTTTTGATTTTATTTAGCATAAGTTATTGTGATTAAAAAGCCTTTCGGTACTAAGACAAGAACTTCCTGTAGATGAAGAAATATGCCCTCATCATTAGTTTTCCAATTCTTGAACTATGAAAAGCATTTACGATTTCAACATTTTCACGATAGAACGTAAATAGTTCCTGCTGACAAGGAATGATATCCTGACTCGTCATGCGTTCATTAACACGATTCTTGTCCGTTGAACTGATTCCCGTCATATCGAAGATGGCAATGGGCAGAAGGATTGTTTCGATGGTCGCCCCATTCATCACAAGTGCATTATAGAAGAAGTACCAGTCAGAAGCAATACGGAGATCTTCACGATACAAACCGTATCTCTCAAAAAGTTCTCGCTTGATAAAAGCAGCCTGATGAGGTATTAACTTAAATACAATCTGGTCAAGAATAGTTTTCGGATCCAAATTACGCGGAAACTCATCAACCTCTAATTTGCCATTCATATCGTTGGCAACATCCCCAACATAAATATCTTTATCCGATAATAATGGCAGCACCTTCTCCAGCACCTTCTCGTCATACAAACAGTCACCTGCATTCATGAATAACAGAAACTCACCTTTTGCCCGTCGGATGCCTTTGTTCATAGCATTGTAGATACCTTTGTCTTTTTCGGATACATGGTATCCTACAAGATTAGCGGTCAGAGGGTCCGCTATTAGCGCATTAACTATATCATTGATAAGTTCAGCACTTCCATCAGTACTACCACCATCAACAAAGATCCACTCAAAATTCTTACAGGTCTGGGAAATTACAGACTTGGACGTTTTCTCTAAGCCAGTCTTGTCATTGTAACAAATGGTTATTATGGATAGTTTCATAAATCCTTGTCTTTAAAAGATACCATTGTTATTTTTACATCATTTTCTATACTGAAAATTATCGTAGGAATTTCAGTAAACTTGTAACACGTCTTTTCTCTCAAGAATAATAAATTAGACAAATACCCTAAAGAAGAGCTGTAGCAACCCTGTTAACCCCAGGTCGTGATTTAGTAACATCAAGAACTATCTCTCGAAAATCAACGTATGCTTTCATCTGTAATCTCTTATGAATCTGAATATACACAAATACTCCTCCTAGACCGCAAATCAAAAGACGTAAGAGGGCATTAAGGATTTCTGTATCAACCCATGCCATCACGTTTGTCATCACAAAGTGGTCAAATCCCCATATACACGCACACAAACATCCAGAAACTGCATAGTATGGCACTATGTCTTTTACCATATCCCATGTGCTGTATGTAAACACATTGTTGAAAGAGAATGTATAAAGGAATATCTCAATAAGATATGCCAATACCTGCCCCATAATCATAACCATAATACCGAACTTCCATGTTACGAGGAGAAACAAGACATTAAGACTGCGACCAATAATTGAATTTCTGAAACACGCTCCAGAATCTCCATGTGCCATCAAGCCATTGGCAAAAACTGCCGATATGGGTCTAAATAACCCCCACACACAGACAATCCGAAACATTGGTATAACAGCATCCCATTTTGAAGAATACATAAAATGGAAGATTGGTTCGGCAAGGCATATTATCAGGAGCATGATAAAAGAAATAATCATTATCTCTATTTTGAAGAACCTAAGAACATTAGTTCTCATGCGCTGAAAATCGTCCTGCATTTTGGAAAATGAAGCAAAAGCAACACTATTCATAACCATAAGGAACGTGTCTGTAAATATAGATTGGGTAGAGTTGGCTCGATTGAAATAAGAGAGATCTACAGGCGTATAAAAGCGTCCGATAACTAAATCATACAACTTACCAAATCCATAGTCAGTTAAAGACTTACCAAGAAGCTTACTGCCAAATCCAAACAATCCCCTAAGACTTTGCATAGAAAACTCCAACGTAGGCCGCCAACTTGACATTGTCCAGTTAAAGACTGTCATCAAAGAAGTTGAGAGTACTCCTTGAATGACAAGAGCCCAATATCCATACCCCATGTATGCCAAGATAATGGCAACAACTGCCGATAGTGCAGTAACTATCAGGTTACGTATTGTCGGTTTGCGATACTCAAGCTTTTTTGCAAAAAGCGTATTATGTACAGCCCCCACAGCACCAATGACCATAGAAAAGGAAGATACTCTCATTATGGTGCAAACTTCCGGTTGTCTGAAGAAATCAGATACAAATGGGGCTACACAGAACAAAAACAGATAGATGACAATACTGGCTACGATATTAAAATAGAATACACTACATATATCTATATGCGTTGCATCCTTCTTCTGTATCAATGCCATAGAAAAACCACAATTGACAAATATTTGGACAAAACCTGTCAATATTGCAGATATCGCAATAAGCCCATACTCGGATGGTGAAAGCAGGCGCGCCAATACCATAGCCGGTATTAATTGGAGAAGTTGTACGCCAAAGGTATTAGCATAACTCCACAGTACACCACCAAAGGCTTTTCGTTTAATATTCTCTTCTGCCATTGGATAAGAGTTAAAAAGGTTCAACGAACTGTGTCCATTCCTTTGTTTCCTTGATTCTCTGTAGTTCTTCTTCTGTGAGGGGTTTATTGGTGCCAAAGGTCTTCTTGTCAACAAAATGTTCGGCAAAAAGCGCTTCTAGCTCTTCGCGTGTCATGCGCTCCTCGTGCTTGTAGAGCACCTTCTCATGCTCAATGATATCATCAATATCGAACTTCTTGGCAATGATCTTCTGAGGCGTGCCCACAACAACAGCATAAGGTGGAACCGGCTTTGAGACGATACACCCTGATGCCACAACACATCCTCGACCAAGGTGGGCTCCTGCAAGGAGAGTGACATTGGTACCTACCCAACAATCTTCCTCGACAATGATATCCTTGGACTTATCATTGATATGCGCAAGCCCAAGAAGGAAATGTGGCACACCTACGGTACTGGTGTGATTGCCTGGGATGATGCTAGTACCAGGACCGATGGCTGTATACTTCTTGATAATCACCTTCTCTGTAGGAGCATTAATGATGTTGATGCCAATACGAATACGTGTGTTCTCTTCTATGAAAACAGACTGTGGGGATTCTACACGGAATGGCTGTGCAATCATCGCATTAGGTGCAACATATCCAAACCTGTCTCTTGATATAAAGTACCTGCGATGGTATCCCTTAAAATCTCTTAGTATCGTATAATGATTGATTATCCTATTGATAATTTTATTTAGTAAGCTCATGATTATAATTTTTCGTAGACTGACTGCAATTCTTTCAGTACCTCATTCATATCAGTTCCACTCGCCTTTGCCCATGTGCTAAGCGGAGTACGTCCTTCACCATGATGAAGAACTCCCCATTGCGGAAGTTCCATATAATGATTGCTATAATATAACCTTAACAATTTGTCCGAATTGTTTGGACACATGAATCTTTCACCTTCGAAATCCAGTTCCTTCAGTGGATAAAGATCCTCCTCATCATAAGCGTTAAATCGAGACATATTCCACTCAGGTGGGACGAAGTGCATAAATGTAGAAGAGGAAGTGTCTCTTGGGATATATTCATTTTTTATTTTAAGCATCTTTTCTGAGGAGATCTTTCCTTTATTTTTAAAATAATACTCTTTAAACTTTTGATATCCTTCTCTTAACTTTGCCTCATAAACTTGCTTATCTCCGCTATATGGCAAGCAATCGGACGGAAATATATCAAGCCAAATACCTGTAGAATGATGTTTAAAACCGACACCGATTCTAGCCATAGGATATTCCGGGTCATCAGCACATTCGAAACCTGAGAATTGAAGCAGTTCTTTTTGTAAGACATTCAAAATGTTATTATACTGGGATTCAGGAACGGATATGTCCATATCGTCATCCCATGGTATGAATCCATGATGACGGACACATCCAAGTAAAGTGCCAAAATCGAGCCAATAGGTAAGATTATGCTTAGTGAGAATCTTTGCTACTATCCTCATAAGTTGTACATCACATAGTTGCATAATACGCAGATCTGGATCAGAAGTCGGTGGAAGATTCTCCGCCTTAAGCAAGTAGTTATTGAGATAATAAAAAATTGCTTTGTTGGAATCTTTTAATCTATTAATCTCTCTCTCCACCTGATTCATCAAATAAGGTACACCGATGATTCTTTGTACAAAGAATTGCAGTGGACGCAAATATTTCTTAATTTCCATAGATGTCAGTTATTAAAATGATTCTTTTATGTTATGATTATATTTCTTGAGAGACCCAGCAAGCAACTCAGCATTCGGTTCATACCCCTAATTGACCGCTTTTACAAATTTGCCATTAAGTTTATAGCGAAGGCAGCACTTTCAAAACATAGCCCTAGTGTGAATGCTTACATCCTATCAATTACTAATATTTATTTCCGATCCAACTCCTCAAACCTCGAATTTTTCGATTTGAATTCAGGCACAATCCGTTTCATCAACTTCACCGTCTCCCAAATCTGCACCGAACGAGACAATTTCTCAAACTCATCGTATGTTTCTACAATATCTGCATACTCATATCTCCGAACCTTAGCTATCTTTATCTTCTTATGATGCGTAGGAATCGTATTCTCCTCGTTACTCAACACTTCCTCATACAATTTCTCTCCCGGACGAAGACCCGTAAATTGAATTTCAATATCCTCTCCCGGCTTATATCCCGCTAACTCTATCATACGAGTAGCCAAATCCACAATCTTCACCGGTTTACCCATCTCGAATACAAAGATTTCATTTCCCTCCCCCATAGTAGCTGCTTCCATCACCAAGCGACACGCCTCGGGGATAGTCATGAAATAGCGTATGATATCAGGATGTGTCACGGTGACGGGACCGCCGTTTTCTATCTGTTCCTTGAAACGGGGAATCACCGAACCATTACTGCCCAGGACATTGCCGAAACGGGTGGTGATAAATTTGGTTTTACCCTCTATTTTACCTTCTTTAATTGCATAACTCAAACTCTGTACATAGATTTCCGCCAGTCGTTTGGAACACCCCATCACATTGGTAGGATTAACAGCCTTATCTGTGGAAACCATTACCATCTTCTCCGCACCATACTTCACTGCCATATCGGCTACCTGACGGCTACCCGTGACATTCACCAATACAGCCTCGCAAGGATTTTCTTCCATCAGCGGAACATGCTTATAGGCTGCTGCATGAAATATGATTTGAGGATGATAAAATTCAAATACCATACGCAGACGGTCTATCACACGGACATCTCCTATCACCGGAACAAAGTCAAGGTTAGGGTACTTCCGTTCGCACTCAAGACGAATGTTATGTAAAGGAGTCTCGGCTGAATCGAACATAATCAGTTTACTGATATTCATCTGTGCCAATTGACGGCAAAGTTCACTACCGATACTACCGGCAGCTCCTGTAACCATGACTACCTTTCCACTGAATTCATCTGCGACTTCACCCATATTGATATTAATCTCAGGGCGTCCTAACAAGTCTTCAATCTTTACCGGACGTACCCATTGATGAAAATTCCCGTCTTCATCAGCCTCACTGATAGAAGGAGCAATGAGAGTCTTTATATGGTTATCCTTGCAGTATTGAAGCAAACGGGTCTCTTCCGCACGGGTTGACTCATTGTGAGCAAACAGGATACCTTGAATATGACGTTTATGGACTAGTTGCTGGAAAGTCTGTTCGTTCGTAAAATAATAGATAGGCAATTCTGCCAGACGACGATGCTTATAGATAGTACCATAACAATAAAAACCTACAACTTTATAATGAGAGCTATGCAACAAACGAGTCTTTAAGGCTACGCTCTGATCGTCCGTTCCATAAATCAAGATACGCATATTCTCCTTGTTCATCATATCTATCAAGGTCTCGTAGATGATAACCATCAGCATTCGGGATGTAGCAAATGCAATGATAGTCAACATTCCATCAAATAGGATAAACAGAAGTTTCTGATTGGCCGATAAGCCGACAGAAGTCAGGAATGTAAAGACAGCAATTCCTACACATGCCATCTTAAACAATGAACTACAAATGAGCGGCCATAAACAGCGCAGTTGAGAGTAACGAACCGTATTACGGTATGTGTGAAACAGGTAGGAAGCTATCGTAGTAGCAACTGCTGCTAAAGCTCCGACCTGAATCATTCCCCAACCATTCAGTAATGTACCCGTAAGATAATGTATCCACCAATAAGTGAAACAGGTGGAAGTCATCGAAATGACTAAGTCAATTCCCCATATTATCCAGTAACTAAAATAAGTCCTGCTTATATACCGGATAAATTTTTCCAAATTTTGTTTCATCTCTATTATTTATATTCCCCATATTTATAACCATACCCGTAGCCATAACCATATCCGTAACCGTACCCATACTTTTTCTTTTCAATATGGCTGTCATTCAACACAATACACAAGTGATTAAACTTACCTTCCTTGTGCAGTCGTTCCAATTCCGGAAGATAGCGACGGTCAAGCTGTCCGTCACGAATGACATACAAAGTCAGTTCCGCTACACGATTCACAATGGCGGCATCTGCCACAACTTGTGCCGGAACATTATCCAATATGATATAGTCATAACGTTTCTTCAGTTCCTCTATTAATTTCTCCAACCGGTCACTCATCAATAGTTCGGAAGGATTAGGCGGAATAGGACCAACAAACAGGGAGTCGACAGACGGATGAATCAGTCCTTTATCCAAGATACTATCAACATCATTATGTTGTCCAGACAGGTATGTACTCAGCCCATCTTTATGTTTAATTCCCGCCAATTTACTCTGCGTCCTCTTACGCATATCAGTATCAACCAATACCACTTTTTTCCCGGCAATAGCAATTGCCACTGCCAGATTGCGGGATACAAACGACTTTCCTTCTCCCGGCATAGTAGAAGTGAACATTAGAACACGTGCATCCTTCGCTACAAAGTTTATATTGGCACGAAGCAGACGGAACGATTCGGAAATAAGATCATTCTTCTTATCGTCTACCACGATAGCATCGTCTGCCATGTCTTCTTTACGGGAAGGAATCTCACCCAAAAGCGGAATAGTGGTATAATCTTCAATATCCTTTCTACCGCGGACGGACGTATTCCATAACATAGTTAATATCTGGATTCCCAACGGGATAGCCAGTCCTACAACTAAAGCCGCCAACAGAAAAGTTGTAGAATGAGGCGCGATAGGTGCATTGGAGCCGAACGGAGACTCCACCACACGAATATTCGCTTCGGTTACTGCCAATTGCAGTGCATTTTCTTCACGCTTATTTAACAGGAAAGTATATAACGCTTCTTTAATGGATTGCTGACGGATAATGCTTAATGCCATCTTCTCCTGCTTCGGAACAGCTTGAATTTCAGAGTTAATCTGACGTTCTACCGCACGAGTCTTTTCCAGTCGCAGACGAAGATTCTTGATATAGTTATCCATAGAACCGGAAATTACCGTACGCATCTCTGCCAGATTCTTATCTGCTGTTTGTACAACAGGATTCTTTGCGCCGGATTCAGCCAGCAAATGGTTGCGTTGAAGCATCAGTTCATTGTATGCGGTTATCTGACTTTGGACGCTTGCGTCTCCGACACCGGATACGTTAGGTATTAACTGATTGTTTCGGGTAGCATCCAATAAATAACTTTTAATGGATTGGGCAATGGACAATTCCGTTTCCATCTGAAGATTTTCTGTCTTCATCCGGCTACTTTCCGCAAGAAATTGTGTCCCGTTCCCTTCCGAGCCTATAATCCGGTTACGCTGCTTGAAATCAGTCAGTTCTTCTTCTACATCGCCCAACTCTTTTCCGATTACCGCAATACGTTCGTCTATAAATTTGGCAGTGTTTACCGCTATACGGTTCTTGTCTTCGATGATGGTTTCATTATAAACATTAATCAAGGCATTCAAAATCGCATCGGCACGAGATACATTATCTCCAATGCAAGTAATCTGCACCATAGTAGTACCTTTGCCCGCAAGTGAAGTCGAGATACCACCTTTATATATAGCTGCCGCCGTTTCGGGACTGATTCGCGTTACCGAAACAGGCTTGCCTATATAAACGCTTAAATTTTCCGGTTTCAAATTCACAACTATTCTTCCCGCTTCTGTCTGAATAGTATCCCCATAAGCATACTTTTCACCTAAGATGGTGTAATTCTTTACGTCCAATGGAGTCACCTTCGTACGGTAATAGTCATGATACGGATCTATGAAATTCACTTCAACCGGAGATTCCGCATATAAAGATGTATTACGGAAAAAGCCTTCTTTCTCATATGACACATCCAAATGCAGCCGATTGACAACCTCTCGTACCAGTTGATGGGAACGGAGTATGAACATTTCATTTTCAACGCCACTACCGGTAATTCCGCCTTGCAACTCCAACATAGCCGAGATATCGGAATTTGCATTCTTTCCTCCTGTCTTTACCAACATTACAGCCTGACGCTGATAAACAGGGACTAAGGTACGGGTATATAGATAAGCCGCACTTACACAAATAAACACTGAAAGAGCAAACCAGTACCAATTAGCAATGATCAATTCTACAATATCACGCAAGTTAATATTGAATCCGCTTTCCTTGACTGTTTTCTCATTATTTTCCTGTGTATATTCCATCTTATTATTTCGTAAGAATAAATACTAATGATAATATAGAAGCTAATACGCCGATAATACTACTACCGGCAGACAGATAGGTAAGTGCGGAACTTCCTTTTACATTTATAGCCTTGTTGGGTTCCACATAGACCACATCATTCTGCTGAAGATAAAAAACCGGTGAGTTCAGGATATCTTCTCCAGAAGTAAGATTGACGCTATAACTCTTACGTTCACCATTTTCCTCCCGAATAACCAGAATATTCTCCCGATGGGCTGTCGGCGGTAAATCACCTGCCAATCCGATAGCTTCGAGTATAGTAACACGTTCACCGGGCAAGTCTTTTACTCCGGGACTGCCCACTTCACCAAGCACTACTATTTTTGCCCCCTTGAAGCGTACCAATACAGTAGGATCCTTGATATACTCACCTTCGATAAGTTTGTTTTTAATCGCATCCGCCAACTCCTGACGTGTCAACCCCGCTGCCTGCATCTCACCCAAAACAGGAATTTCTATTTTACCACTCTGGCTGACTAAAAGCCCTGTTGTTTCCTGTACATTCGTAGATGAACTTGAACCTAATACCTGACTGTTCGCAAAGGGAGTTAATAATTCCGGAGCTTTACTATTAATCGTAATCAGAAGCTGGTCGTCCGGTTTGATACGCAATTCATAATTACTTTCTATTTTCTGTGGATTCTCATGCAGTTTATCAGCACCTTGCAGATAAAGCATTTTTTTAGACGACACACAAGAAGTCATCCCACCCAAGACACATGCTAAAAGCACAAAAAGAAAAGGAACTCTACAGCTTTTCATATTCATTACAAATTGAGGATAAAATAAAAGAGAGGGGGACTTAGTTTTTCTCGCTGATTGCCTCTACATAACCAATAGGCATATCAACACAAGCACAACCAAGCATATTCAGACGTACGGCAATCTTACTTTTACCGTCAACATTGACAAGCTCACCGACAAGTCCGGTCAAAGGGCCTTTGACAACACGGACTTTTTCACCACGTGCCAAAGGAGAACTGTTCATACAGATTGCTTCTTCGGAATAATCAAGCATAAAACGGAAACGAGCCATCTGATCATCAGGAATCACCGCCGGTGTACTCTCACCACGCATCACCATATAGCGGCTCACTGTAGAAAAGCTCAAGACTTCCATGCGCTCTTTCGGATCAACATGAACAAAAACCATCATTGGGAGCAGGACTGACTCGACCATCTTACGGCGGTCACTCCATTGATGAATTTCTTGTTGGACAGGAACAAAATTCTCAATCCCCATTCTATCCAAACGCTCTGCAACCTTCTTTTCGTGATGCATACGAACCAAAGCTACATACCAGCGTTTAGAGTGTGCTACGCCTTCCCCTGTCCCATTGCTAGGCCCAGCAATTACTGATTTTCTCTTTGCTAAAATCATGTTTTTTTACCCCATATTTGTCCGTTACTTCTTAGGTAACGGACTGAGCACACACAACAATGAAAAGGGAAATTATACACATAGACAGGGCACAAAAAAGGAAATTGCCTAATAATCAACGAGAAAGTTCTTGATTTTAGGCAATAAAAAGTTAGAGCATGAAAAATCTATTATTTCATGTTCGGATAGTTTTTTGCGCTTTGTTTCAGATAAAACTAAAAAAAGTGAAGAAATATTTGTGTGCTATCTATGTTTTTGTCTATCTTTGTCCCGAATTTAAATCCGTTACCTAAGAAGTAACGGGCGATTACTCTTACTGATTATTAACACATTACACTAAAATCACCGACCTACACAGTAGTTTCTTACGTAAGATAAATTCCCTTTATTTACTTCCGTACGTTCTTTAAGCCCGAAGCCTTTCAAATAGATTTGTGTGGTTTTTATAGATTTGTGCCCCAATGATTCACTAATCATTTCAATTGAGACTCCCCGGTATTTGGCAGTAGTAGCCCATGAATGACGAAGCGTATAGGAAGAAACCGGAGATTTCAGATGCAACGCCCTTGCCAAATCCTTTAAATTACTATTAAACCGGCGGAGAGCGGACTGATATTCCCGGTAAGCACGCTCATCTTTCCGTCTCTTGTCACCACGGAGAATATCAAACAGATAATCCGGACAATCGGGCAGAGAGTCCTGCTTGTTCCGTAGTTGCTCAATCATTTCCCTTGCACTGTCCAACACCTCCACGCTCATGGGAGTCTTGGTCTTGACACGGTTATAACGCAGCACATTGCTTTCCAAAGCCGATTTCTCCAGATGAGCCAAATCAGCGAATGACATTCCGCAAAACTGAAACATCAAGGCGGCAATAGATTGTGTACGGCGCAAACGCTCCGACTTCGGGTCTTCATACAAGAGCTTGTGAAGTTCGGCAGCAGGCAAGGCTTTTTTCTGACGGACATCCACACCCGTATAAACATCACTGAACAATCGCGGCACATAAGAAGCATTCCCCGCTTCCACTCCCCGATTGTAAATGCTACGAAGCATACGCATATACGTAGAAATCGTATTGGGCTTCAGACCACATTCGTTAAGATACTGCCCGTAGCGTCGTAAACGCTCACGGGTGACTTGCCTGAACGACACATCGGATATGCCGCAAAACTTGCTGAAAGAAAAAAGGGCATTCTTGTAAACATGCGCCGTGGAATGGCGCCCCTCCTCTCGCAAACGACCGATGTAGAGCTCTCCACACCGGCTAAATCCATTTTTACTCATCATTTACATCACTAGTTATTTTATACATATACCATATTGGCAGGCGGCAAAAGAACGAATCTTTTTGCATAACTGGAACGTATATGCCAAACGGCATATGATTATTGACATTTTTTAATATTACCAGATTCACATAAATAAAAATCCGGATGCCCACTGAAGAACATCCGGATATTACCCTCTCTTTACCTTTTTAACTAATTTACCTTTCCGAATAATTTGCCAGATTGTAACATACCGGCTTCGTGCTATTACCTACACGGTAAATACCGAATTTGAAATAGTAGCCGTCTTTGTCGTTACGTCCAATCAGGATTTTCTCATTGTCCACGATATGTTTACTAACCTTTTTTCCTTTGTCCTGATAGTCCATCTGCACATCGAGCATACCCGGCTTCACGATTGTTTCGGCTTCTTTTCCATAGACCGTCCAGTCGATATGGATGCGGAATGTAATCCAGCAATCTTTCGGGAAGTCAGCGAAAGGCATTTTGTAAGCAATGGTGGATGCCTTATATTCAGATGTCACAGGTTTCATAATTTGCGCTTTCTCTACATTTGCGTTGCAACGGTCATCTTTGTCTGTCAGCCATTTACGGTCGGAGTTGGCTTTGATATAGAACCAGCCGCCGGAGAATCCGAATGCCAGTGGCGGGTATCCGCCCTGTTCAACCAACCATCCGTTGGCTTTGCCGGCTACGTACACAGGATTGCCCTGTTTGTCTTTCACCGGATTACCTTGCCTGTCCAGTTTGACTTTTTTCTCGTGTCCTGCGTTTTTCTTGAAAATAGTAGTCTTTTCCAGTTCCATGAATTCGTCAACAGTCAGTGTCTTCACTTCCCCCTGCGGTGTCTGTACCAAAGTGCGGTCAGGCATTCCATGCCATTGGGCGAAAATTGTCGAAACATCACTACCCAATGTAGAAGGGATATATACTGAAAACTCATAATCTCGGGAAGAACCTTGCGGGCAAGCTCCTTTACCATGGTGATATACGGTTTTCATAATCTGTGCCTTCTTGTAGGTATCGGCCGGTTTCCCTTTGAAATCAGCGGAAGTTGCATAGCAATAGGAAAATTCCGCACGTCCTTTTGTTTCTCCTTTGGCGTATCCGGACAACGTGTTATCATCTTCTTTCAGTTCAAAACGATAAGAAGGCTTTCCGTTGAACATACGGGTGAAGTCACGTTGAATGGCATGCGGTTTTTTAGAACCGACTGCAACCCAACAACCGTCTATTATCTGATCGACGCGTGCCGAATCTCCCTGTACGTTTACACGTTCGGTAAGCGGAACCAACGTTTGTGTATTTTTAGTCTGGGCGGTCATTGCCGTACATCCTGCCGCTACCACACAGATAGCTAAAATGTTTTTCTTCATTCTATTTGGTATTAAGTTTGTTGACGGTGCAAAAATACGAAAGGCAGCCGAAGAGGCTGCCTTTCTTTTGTCTCAAATGTTTTCACATTTGTGTAATTCTACCGTTAATAGCCACTCACAAGCTTAATTGGACGGTTCGTCGTCATATTCTTCTTCGAGCATATCGACTTTTTGGATGCTCATCTTTCCATCAGCAGTGATGGTGATGGAAAGCGGCATATACAGGTCTGTCTGCGGATAACATACGCTTGCGGCATACACTATTCCCTGCGGAGTGGTCTTATCATATACAATTCCTTCCAGGACGGAATTCGACAGGAACCTGGCATCTACTACGGATGAAAAATCATTCTTGGTGAATGTCTTATCAAATACCTTTTCGTTGCCACGTGTCAGTCGCAACACGATTTTATTATCGACATAGGTATCCCCCATTTCATTGGTGACATGGGGCAGGCTTTCGTCCGGCGTACGCGAAACCATGGAATGATAGTCTTTTCCTTTAAACTTAAAGTCCGTTTCGCTTTTGGAAGTCTGCATACGTTGCAGCCCGTGAGCATCCACACTGTCCATCGTCGCCAATATCGATTCATTATTTGAAGTTCCTTTTTTACCGCCACAGGCAGTCACAGCCACTGCCAATGGTAACAAAAGCAAATAAATTAGTTTTCTCATACGTAAGTTTTCTGTTTATAAATAGGTAACAAAGGAACAAAAAGAGCGGGATATTTACAAGTGTAACCGACATTTTCCTACTTCATTTTTATTTTCAGATGTTTTCCTTCGTATTTAACAATCTTTCCCCCAGTACTTTCTTCCACTCCTATTCCAGTATTTTTATCAACCTTCACCAACCTCAAGTTCCGACATTGAACCATTCCCGGATAATTACCTTCACGCTTAGAAATACTCAATGTATTCTTTTTGTCATCCCACTTTATTACAAAATTCGAATGATAACCTTCCTCATAATTATAATTATCGCCTTCATCTTCGTATACCGTAAACGAAGCATCCGCTCCCGGATAGATCCTTATTTCCCAGGCTGCATCTTTCTTTTCCGATGTATATTGCATAACCTGCCCCATCGGAATAATAGCCCCCTGACGAACCAATAAAGGTATACGGTTGATTGTCGCTTCTACAGTAATCCATTGCCCTCCTTTATATTTCTCACCTGTCCAGAAATCAGTCCAGTTCGTGCCATGGGGTAAGTATACCCGACATGTCTTGGCAACATTCTCCAATGGTTGGGAATCAGCCGAATAATACATCGGAGTTATGACAGGAGCAACCAGTAAAGCAGGTCCAAACATAAATTCATCTTTCAAATCAACAACTTGTGTATCCGAAGCAAAATCAAAAGCAAGCGCTCTGGTTATCGTATAACTATCGGTATGTACCTTTCCTGCTAATGAATAAATATAAGGCAATAAACGATACCGTAAATGAATCATCTGAATCAGACTGTCGTAAAAAGGCTCACTAGGTTTGCCAAAACGCCATACTTCACGGGGAGTATCAGTACCATGACTCCGGAACACTGGCAAAAATGCTCCATATTGAAACATCCGGGTATATAATTCACGATAACCCATATCAGCTACTCCTTTATTATAATCACCTTTCCAAAACCATTGACCTCCTCGTTTGGTAAAAAAAGCTCCGATATCGACTGACCAATAAGGACATCCCGTAGCCATAAAATTCAGTCCCGCCGGAATCATTTGAGAGAAAGATTTCCAGGAAGCATGAGTATCGCCATTCCAGGTAATGGTAGAATAACGTTGCTGACCAGCATAACTGGAACGAGTCAAATTGACCACACGTTTGTCTCTGCTCGTAGAGCGCTGGTTCTCATAAATTCCCATTGCATGATATAAGGAAAACAACTGGCTTCGTTCTGCTCCCAATACATCACTCAATAGTTTGTTATTTAATTCCCAACGTTGTTTGTGATTATCACTTCCATAATAATCTCCCATATAAGTCCAATCAGCATCCAATGGTTCGGAAGCATCACACCACCAAGCATCGAAACCATTATCAAAAAACTCTTTTTTCGCATAATTCCAATATAACTTTCTGGCCGACGGGTTAAAAGCATCGTAAATAGGAGAAGAATGCAGAAGTAGATTTTTCTGTTTAAAATCAGTGTGTTGAGGACAATTCATTGCATTAGGCCATATGGAAACCATTAATTTAGCATTTAAAGAATGAATTTCATCCACAAGTTTCTTTTTATCAGGATAATATTTCGGGTCCATACTCATACGTCCCCATTGCCCCTTAGGCCAGTAGTTCCAGTCTTGTACAATCATATCAATAGGTATCTGTCTTTGTCGATATTCTTTTAAAGTATTGATTAAATCATCGGAACTGACATAGCGTTCTTTCGATTGAATATATCCGAAAAGATAAAGGGGCATCATGGGTGAAGCGCCTGTCAGCAAACGGTAATTAGCCACCACCCCATCCAGCGTACGGCCTTTCATAAAATAATAATCAATCTGTTTGGCTGCTTCCAATTCCACATAACTGCCATCCGAATTGTCTTTGAATACCATTCCGCAGCCTGCATCGAACAATAAGCCATAACCGTTGGTCGAAACCAGTACCGGAACCATCGCTTTTAAATTATGCTGGCACAAATAAAGCTCTTTTCCACGAAGATTCATGTAGTCCTCCATATGAGAGCCAAGTCCATATAAAGCCTCGGAAGGTTGCCATTCGAAATTTATCCTATATTTCCAGGTATGTCCTATGGTATCACGTCGAAGAATGTTTTTCATTTCCTTATCCCCATCCGCTGTTTTCTCAACACGTTTGGAGCGCTCATCATATACAACCCGCTCCATCATTTTCTTTTCTCCAACCCTTGGGAGTTTACCGTCTTCCCGAAGTAATAAGGAACCGGTTCTATTAAAAAAAGAAATAAAACCCATGTTCAAATCAACCTTAACGATTAGACTATCCGATTTTAGCAAACAACTATCAGTTTTCTTCTTAGATACAAAACGAACAGGCTTAGAAGTTCGAGGCACACAAACCCCTGTGTTATTCCCTTTTAAGACATTTCCCTCTGCATACTGCACTCTCACAATATCCGAAGTAACAAATTCAACTTTCAATATGCCTTGCGCCAATTGACAAGACATGCCATTTTCTAAAAAAGTAACATCCTTATCTTTTGAGAAAGCAGTAAATGGACTCATTATTACGACCAATGAAAGGATTAATAACCGCGCTACAGTAAATTTTCTCATTCTAAATCGACTTTTATAAATATATATACTAATAGGACGTAGAGTTTAATACGAATAAACAAACTTATCCACATCAATATACCCTGCATCCGTTATATTATTAAAACAGTAAATGCCAATGCGACTTCCCCGGTAATATCCCCATTGAAGCTGATACACTTCTCCAAACGGTATGAACTTCTTGCCATTTGTGCTATATGAGAATTGGCTTTTCCCATCCAATCCCCAGATAGATTTTATCCATACATCGTTTCCTTTTATTACAGGACCAGTAATTTTCTCTCTGTTAGTCTGGAATTCTAAATACCTATTTTTACCCGAGTGAGTCAATCCCAGCATTGCATAAGTTTTAGAATAATGGCACAGACCTGCCTTTTGTCCGTCGGCCATGTTTTTAATATTGATCTTAACAACAACTTCGTTCTTGCTTGTACGGAAGCAACGCTGCGTTAATGTATTTCCTGCTTTCAACAAATTATCTGTCATTAACGGACGAAATGCTTTTAATCTTAAGCAACCGGGCTTTTCCGTCAACGACCACATTTCATCCCACGGCTGATAGTTCCATTCCCATTGGGGTGAAAGTACTGTTTTATCAAAATCATCAGACGATTGTGGGGTTTGAACCGGATACTGATTGGAAGGCTTGGCAGTCTGCCACACCATTGTACCAATACCGTCCTGCCCCACCCGACCAATAATCGGCCAATCGTCTCTCCAATGGACTGGCAGCAGACTAGCTATGCGTCCCGCCCATTCACCCGTTCCGTGATGGGTAAGAAAATACCATTTTCCGTCGGGTCCTTCAACAAGACCACCCTGGTTCGGTTCATTATATTCACGCTGCACATGACTCAATTGCTTTCTCTCAAGATACGGTCCTGTAATGGTAGAAGCACGCTGCATCATGATATATCTTCCTCCATTTTTTACCTCACTGAAAAAATGATAATATATACCATTGATTTTATAAAGTTTGCTTGCTTCGCGACCGTGACCTTCATTAATTAGTATTTTTGAGTCTTCAATTAAGTTCTTCCCATCAGGTGTCATCCGATACAAATAAGTTTTATATTTATCGGCAAAGTGAGTACCTACAAAATAGACTTGTCCGTCATCGTCAAAAAACGGACAACAATCATCCCATCCTCTTTCTGCTTTCAAGCAATGCAACGGCTCCCACGGACCTGTAATTTCAGTAGCTGTCGACATAAAATAGCCTTCATCGGGCGTACCGAAATAAACATAAAATTTCCCCTGATGGTAGCGGATAGCTCCTGCCCAAATACCTCGCCCATAGCGGTTCATGCGTGTCCAGTTCATTTCTTCGCTAATTTGGTTAAGATTGGAAACCACATGACCTTTAATAGTCCAGTTTACCAGATCTTTGGAATGGAGTATCACCATACCAGGCGAATATTGGAAAGTAGAAGAAATAGTGTAATAATCATCGCCCACCCGGATGCAATCAATGTCGCTGTAATCGGACGGAATAATGGGGTTACGGTAAGTGCCGTCTCCCTGATCCCCCCATGTCAGCCATTCTCCCCACTTGAAATCATTTTGTGCGAATACATTCACCTTTAAAAAAGCGAAAATGAATAATATTATATATGTTCCGTTTTTCATACTAAAAATAGTCTAAATCACATACCTATTACACAAAAACAATGTTATTTTCGTTCCCTTCTTACCTGATGAAATATAGATAGAACCTTTTTTCCTGAATAAATTGTAACAATCAGTTCGCCATCACCGATTCTACTGAATGCTTTTGCGGTTTGTAAAGACAGTTCCGTTTTTTCATACGGTTGCAAAACGGGAACTTTGCCAGATGCAATATTTACTTTTTGACCACTGCTGATATATTCGACTTTCAATGCAACCTTTTCAGACGCTACCTGTCCAAAGTTCTGTACCTCAATCCGGCAGTTCTTTCCTGATTCGGAGAAAACAGGTGAACGGGCCGAAAGAATCGGTTCCACATAGTTCACATACGGCAAGCGGGCATACCCGTAAAGCATCTTTCCATTTTTATATTTACCAATTAATTTAGGGGCAAACTCATCTGCTGTGATGCCATTACCCTTTCCGTCAAAAATGACAACCAAATCCTTGCCATCATTTTCGTAACGCAACACTTTACTGCCTCTACCATAATTCACTTCTTTCGAGGCGCCGAAACGAAGGGAATTCAAGTCAATATCGGTTTGTGGATTAAACCCTTGTTCCGCTTGGATTTTTAAACGGATTGATTTAGTCTTGGCGGTAATGGGTTTATTATCCAGTATTGTCAATAACACACCAGGATTCAAGGGAATTCCAATGTTTTTTGAACTGTGGTTATCGAATGGTTTATCCAGTGGTTTCAACGTATCAATCACAGCAAAGTTGGCTTGCATGGCACGACCATATTCATCCTGGTATATCTTCATACGTTCGTATTTAAACCAATCCTCCTTACGTCCATCTTCATGTACGGCAACGCCCGGCATATAGGCCTCTCCGGGATCAGTAACCCACTTTATTCCATCTTTTGAGCGAAGATAAAAGGCTATACGCCCGAGCCAATCATTCACAATCATATGGTATTGAATATGGTCGCGCCAAATCACAGGGTCTTCAAATCGACCTTCCACAGAGGGGTAAACGCGTTTATCGGTGATTTGGTTGTACTCCGAAAGTCCATCATAGCTGATCCAGATTCCACCACCACGGCAAACCATTATATAGGACCCGTCTTCACGTTGAGCAAAAGAAAGATTGGATAATCCTTCGATAATCCGGCGGTCACGTGCATTGAAATCAAACTTACCGTATTCCCAGTTGCCATTGATATTGTCCGTTACATACCGACCATCAATGACATAAAGCACATACCGTCCGTCTTTCAACTGGAATACTTCCGGGTTGTGGCCCTTACCTATCATGTTACGGGCAACGAAAGGACCGGTCATGTTATCACTAACAGCATTGAAAACATACGAATTGGGCCATTCCATATGCCCCTTAGTCGAAGATTCCAACCAGCCGCATACAAACAAATGGTATTTGCCATCATTACCTTTCTTTATATTACCACCCCAATAAGACCAAATTCGATCTTCAATACCATTATCAATGTAACGTGGAATAACACCGTCAACTCCCCAAGTGTCAGAGGAAAGAACTTTACCTTGCATGGGTAAAAAACGATCCATAAATCGGGCGCCATTTACCAGTTGATTCCATTCAGCCGGACGTCCACGCTTAGTTATCTGCGCATATAAGGGCAAAGCAATAAAAAGAAAGAATAAGAGTAATTGTTTTTTCATACGTATATCACTGTTTTATTGAAAGGATATGTTCCATTTCTCATACTACAAATAGTTTTATTCATATATCTTTATTTCCCAGAGTCCGGGGCTACCCTGAATTATTTTCAATCTCAAGTATCTTGCCTCGCCTATCTCATTGGCAACATGCGGCGAACGAGCCACTGCTTCATTCTGCATGGCGCATACTTCCCATCCTTTACCATCCGACGATTTTTCGAGTATCCACGCATGTCCGAACGCAGGAAAGTTGAAATACATTTCACACTTCCCAACCTTTTTAATCTCTCCGAAGTCAAGTGTAAGACAAGGTAACTTGTCATTGCACGAAGCCATCCAACGGGTACCGTTCGATCCGTCTGTTGCGTTTTCCGGTTGATAGGTAAACTCTCGGGTTGCAGTCACGGCAAAAGCTTCATCCAGTTCCGGAGCATCAAAATTGGTGTAAACCTTTTTAGAGGAAACCTTCGGTTTCTTGTGGCTTGATGCGGTCACCTTTGCTCTTTGAGCCAGATTGACCCGCGTGTCGGGCACGTTATTCAAAAATCCGACTCCTTTAAACCCGGGAATAATCGTCTTTATCGTACCATCCGCATTGAATTCCATTTTATCGGCAAATACTTGCCGGGTGGTGCTGCCTTCGCCGAATTCCAGATAGGTAAATATATACGTTTGAGAATCTTCATCGTAGAAGACATTTCCATGACCGGGCCCCCATACTCCATTCTCAAGCGAAGAGTAAATAAAAACATCTTCGCCTACCGGAGGCTGAAAGCCAGTGAGAGGTCCTTCTTTGCTTATCATATAGGCATTACGGTAGTTCTGATCGCCCCCTTGGGTGTAAACGTAATAATAGATGTTATTCCTTTTAAAGAGCGTAGGCCCTTCGGAATAAGCTCTCCTTTTGGTGGGAAGAGTCTGTATTTCTCCCTCGACCCGTGAGAAATCGCTGCTTACTTGTGCCGCTTTCCACCTCCGCCAGTACATATAGTTTTTCCCATCATCATCTGTAAAAGGTTCCCCGTCAATATCAGGCAACAAAGGCCGGCTAGCTACCTTTCCGGCAGGTATCTCTCCCCAGAAAAGACCATCGCCATTCTGAAAGCGGAAAGGACCTTCCGGCGATTCCGAAACTAATGTATATATCGGGCATGTTCCGTCGGGCGAAACGATGGTCGGGAACAGATAATAGAGGTCACCTTTCTTTACGGCCCGGCCTGGCGCCCAATACCTGAAATATCCATACTTCTTAATCCCATCTTTATTGGTGTAAAGATAAGGTTTGTTCCACTCAATTTCCGGTAATATAGTCCCCTCGAAACTCCAGTTTACAAAATCCTTCGATTTCCATACAACAGGAGGCCCCATTTGCTCCAACCCCTTGTCAATGTCTGTTGTTCCGTACAGATAATAGGTATCTCCGAATTTAGAGATAGAAGGATCGGCCACATTATCCGGAATAATGGGGTTAAAGTTCCGGTCTTGCGCCACCTGGCAAGACTGATTTACTTTTCCGGCATTCAAGTCATCACCCCCATAATAAAGCAGGCTGCCAAAACCTGTATTGTCACACGCAACCCCCGGTCCTTCAGGACGCACAAGCCCCAAAACGATCTTTGTATAGGGCATTTCCAACCCTTTTCGTACTACATAATGATTATAAGCTATTTCAAAGACCGAGCGAAAACGCCCCATACCTCCTTTTCCAAAGGTAGAAAGATGGGAATATTTTCCGGTTATATCTTTCCACTTAACAAAGGGAACATCGTATCCCAGATTGGATTTGGCAATATATTCATATCCTTTCATAATACGATTATCCAATGCGCCATACAGGTCGTCACCTTGTGTCCAAGCGACCTCCGCCATATCGGCAAGACAGCTTACACCAAGCATTGCATGCTGTTGGTCACGACCGGCCTCCTGCGATTGCCCGCTTTCAGCAATGTAGTTAGGCAGACTTCCGTTATCATTTCCATGATAAAAGAAGTCAATAGCATCTTCATAGAGTTTACGATCATTCAAAAATATCCCGAAAGAAAGTTGTGCCTTAGCTGCCGCAGCTCCCCAATTGCCATTAGTATAGGGGGCGGTTTGAAAGAATTTGCTTAAAACCGGCTGAAACACATTTTGAAACATGGCCTCTACACGCTCTGTATCCTGCGCACTCCAACCATTCGGATAATGAGTTTCCGTATAAGTGTAACGCATAATTTCCGCCACATTAACCAGTATAAAACCCTGTAATGCTGCACAAAGCGGAGCATCATTAGTAGGTGGTATATGCCGGATGGTACGGGCATAAGCCCTTATAATTTCCATTGATTTATCCGCATGGGCTTTATTCCCGGTTATCTGCCAAAGAAGGGCATTGTAATAGGCGGAATTAAAATCATGTTCACTGGGACTTTTAGTATAACTGTACTTTCCATCTCGACTTATTATTTCGAAAGGTCCTTTCATCTGATAATCGGCACTAGCTTCCGGTAGTTTTATGAGAATCTCATACGAACCATAAGCCGGTTGGACTTTGTGATCAACTAAACGTTTTATCCGTTCCAAAGATTTCTTGGAGTGAAGCACTCCTGGATGAATAAACTGCTGGGCAAAAACACCGGGAATAATACATACCAGATTACAAAATAACCATATTTTTCTTAATTTCATACCAATGAAAAGTTTAATAAAAGAATCATTTATACACTGGTGGTTTACTCTACCACCGCAACAAAACCACCGCGTGGAAGGCAATCAATAGTCATTTGCCGGTTACCGCGTGTCAATTTGATATTCTCTTCCACGCAGAAAGTCCTGTCGTCAGCACCATCCTTTATGACAGTCACACGCTTACCCAGATATTGGATATCTTTCAGACTGAAAGAGAGCGTCTTCTCCCGGTCGGTCCCGTTTATGCCAGCTATGTACCAGATTTTCCCCTTTTTGCGGGCAATCACTATCTCCTCGCCAGGATAACCTCCCAACAGCTTCGTATCATCCCAAGCAGCAGGTAATGCCGACAGGAACGACTTCACCGCAAGTGGAAGAGAATAATAAGTCGAAGGACGATCAGGCATGTGTTGTAGTGCCGATTCGAAAATCACTGTCAGTGCCAATTCGTGCCCGTGCGATGTGATATGCGAATGCTGCGAGTCCGAGAATGTTCCGGGTGTATAATCCATCGAGCCGATAACATTTCTAGTAAAGGGAAGAGTGGCATTATGACATGCTGCGCGACTGGTAAGCTTATCATTATTATTATACCACTCGGCACCATACACAGCCTCCATCGTCATCATGTGCGGGTACGTTCTTTGCCAGCCGCGCGGAATGGTAGAACCATGAAAATTTAGCATCAATTTATACTTAGCCGCATCCTCAAGCAAGTCAATGTAATAGTTCATGGCAGAAACCTTGTCTTCAGGAAAGAAATCGATCTTAATACCCGCTACACCTATTTTATTGAGCCAGGCATATTCTTTCTCCCTGTCTTCCTTCTTATTCAAGCGATAAAGCGGTCCGCTTCCGGCAGAGCACCACGCCGTACTCGAATTGTACCAAAGCATCGGCTTAATGCCCCTGTCAAGAGCATACTTCACAGCATCTTCTACATTGCCGCCATTGCTCATCCCATCCCATTGCCAATCGATCAAATCGTAAGACCATCCCATTTCGGCAGCCAAATCAATATACTCTTTCACAATCTTATAATCATTCGAACTACGATTGTATGCCCAATATATCCACGAAACAACCCCTGGCTTAATCCAGTCCGTATCGCTCATCTTGCAAGGGTCAGAGAGGTCGGTAACCAAAGTCGATTCCACAATAGCAGATAACGAACCTATCATCAACACACGCCAAGGCGACATCCATTTCTCTTTGAATGAGAGTTTCTCATCTGCCAGTTGTACCCGGTATTCGTTGCCGTTCGCTGTATTATCCAGATACGAGCCACAATTATCGCGCAGCATATTAGCCTCCGTAAGCAGTACAAAGGCCGACTCGGGAAACTCTACTAAAGCAGGATATCCCCATTTACCATTTGTGTGCTCCTCGGCCAGGGGATAAAATCCTTCATTACCAACTACATATTTCTGCATCCAACGCTTAACACCATCCTCCATGCGGTAAATGGTAGATTCGCCTATTATATGTTCGTCGCTCGAAATAGCTTTGATACCGTACCTGAAAGCTATTCCATCGTTATACACCCGCAATGTCACCTCCAATATATGATGTTTATCGTTGGCAAAGCGGTACGTCCTTTCGTTGCCCGTGTTTGTACAATGCCTTCGTTTGCCTGTCAACATTATATAGTCGTCTCTGTGCAGTCGGGTGTCCGATACGGACATCAGTTTCAGGTTACCCGAAAAGTTCTGTACGTCGGTTTCTATCCCTAATTTAATTTGAGGAAAGATCTCCTTTCCATTACAGTCGACAGAGAAATAAGGTCTCCCACTTTCACCATTGTGCAGGTTTACATTTAATTTTTTATCAGGTGAAGTAGTGTTATTTACTGCCGACAACGGAAGCCCGATAATAAGAAAAGAGTACAATAAATAAATTCTTGTTTTTAATTTCATAAATTATCTCCAGATTTAACGATTAAAACAATATATGATTTGGGAAAGACATTAGGATACCCTTTCCGCCCCTTCGGGACATTTGAGTCCAACACATTCCGCCTACAAAGATACAGATAAACAAAAGTCTATCCTACGCCATATAGAATCATAAGCTGGTCGATTCGATAAATAATAGTGCTTCTTGTCCGAAAATGGTTCAAATTGTACTACCCCATGAAACGATGAGTACTATGAATATACCGTTTTTTTTGTTTTCTTTGTAGGAGAAAAACCAATTCCTATTAATAATGAGATTTCTGACATCTATCTTAGTACTTTTTTTAAGTATAAGCAGTTTTGCTATCAATCAATATAAATTCCGCCTGATAGATACTGTCGACGGCCTGTCCGATAATCAGATACGTGGCCTAAGCATCACTCCCGACGGGCGTATTGCTGTCAGAACCGCTTCCATAATGAACATTTATAATGGGGCGACCTTTGAATACTTTCATTATGATAAAAAACAAAAGTATGTGTGGAGTTATAACCGCCCTACCAAAGAATATTACGACAATCAAGGAAGAATATGGATGAAAGAACTCGGCTATCTGTTGCTTCTTGACCTGAATACCAATAAATTCAACTACGATATATCAGAAGAATTAGCCACAATGGGCATTACCAAACATTTAAAGAACCTTTTCATTGACGACTCCAAAAACTACTGGTTTCTGACAGATGATAATACATTTACCTTTTACGATACAACCCACAACAAACTTATTACTATAGAAGACGGTCAGAGTGATTTCACCAAACAATACGGAATCCCGTTGGAACTGACTCAGTACAAAAACCTTTGCTGGATTGTATATAGCAGTGGTTTGATACGTTGTTGGGACCATACCTCCCGCGAGTTCATTTTTCAAGAAACCCGTTTTCTGAACATTATAAGCGACTTTACCGATAGAATTTATATTCATCCCGATTCTGTGGGGAACATTTGGTTGATGTATAACAATGCGGTCTACTTCCACCACAGGATAAACAGAGAGTGGAAAGAAATCGTCACCATCAAAGGTATATCCAATTTTTTCACCTGTATGGACATGGATAACGAAGGAAATGTATGGGTGGGAACTTCAAAATCCGGATTAAGGCATATTGACGGCCAAACATTCGAAGTAACTCACTTGCCAGGCATGAGTCTTATAAACGGAGGCATACAGGACAATGACATTTACACCCTTTTTGTAGATCCCAATGATGGTATATGGATAGGGACGCTTTTTCAGGGATTATGTTACTATCATCCCAGTATGCAAAAGTTTCAGCTAATTCAAACCATCAACACCGGTACACAAATCACCAACGAAACCATACGCTGCTTTCTGGAAGAAGAAGACGGTACCGTTTTAATTGGTACTGGAGATGGTTTATATCGTTTCTACCCGGAATCAAAAAAAGTTGAACGATTGTTTAAAGATCGGATCAATGACCTTTGTCTCTCCATTAGCCAAGATCGTAACGGCAGAACATGGGTAGGAACTTATCTGGGTGGTTTCTTCTGCATGGAAGGAAAACAAATCAGACAATACATTAGGTCATCGGTAAATCTGGAAAAGGATCCGAACCAGAATGTATCAAGATGTATTTATGAAGATACAGACGGACGATTCTGGGTCAGTGTAACAGGTGGTGTAGGGCAATTCGACCCAGTCACGGGAAAAATGATATTCATGTTAGCCGATAAATATCCGGAAATAAAGGACTATACTCTAATCTATCACCTCTATCCGATTAATGATGAAACATTTGCAGCACTAGGAGACAAAGGTATCTACTATTACAATACAAAACGAGACAGTTTATATGTTCCCGGAGCTGACAACCCGAAGTTCGAACAAGGCATTAAATATTTCGGAACATTAAAAGATGCCCGGGGACTCGAATGGTTTGCTACCGAAGATGGAATAAGAATTTGGGACAAGACCAAGTTGTATAAACTCACCATCGACGAAGGGTTGCCAAACAATGAAGTAGCTTCTATGCTTGAAGATGACAAAGGAACAATATGGGCTTCAACACTGAACGGAATTTGCAAAATCGTCCCCATTTTATCCAATGACACCCTTCGTTTTTCAATTGTAAACTTCGGGATTTCGGATGGACTGCAATGGGGGAAATTCTACGACCATTCGGCTCTTAAAACAAAAGACGGCACATTATATTTTGGAGGAGCACACGGATTTAATTATTTCGATCCCAATAAAATCATCTACAACAATAGCAAAAACAAACCTGTATTAACAGCATTCAGGATATTCAATTCTTTGATAAAAGAAGGAGAAAAGTACGATGGAAAAGTAATATTAAAAGAAGCCATCGATAAAACCAAGCAAATAACCCTCAAATACAATCAGAATTTCATTACATTCGAGGTTGCAGGCCTGAATTATGTCAATCCATCGCAGACATACTATAAATATATGCTCAAGAATTTTAATGAAAATTGGAATGAAATTTCGGGAGATGGATTGGGTAAGATAACCTATACAGGACTACAACCCGGGAAATATAGCCTTATTGTATACACCGCCAACAATGATAAAATATGGGGAGACGCCCCCTGCGAAATAACCATTATAATTACCCCCCCGTTCTGGGCAACCACTTATGCTATCATTATATATGCCATATTGATTATAGGCATCATTTTCTACATCTTAAAACTACAACAACGTCGGGCACAAAAAAAGTCACTCAAGGAAAAAGAGGCGTATGAGCAGGAACAAAAAGTAAAACTGGATCTAATGAAGTTCCAGTTTTTCACTAACATCAGCCATGAGTTCCGCACTCCTTTAACATTAATATTAACCCCTCTTGAAACGTTAATAAAGCAGCAAGATAATTTAATACTAAAGAAAAAGTTAGATTCCATCTATCAAAATGCAAATCTACTGCTCAGTTTAGTTAATCAGCTTCTTGATTTCAGGAAGTTGGAAATGAAAGGAGAAAAAGTCTTATTTAAGCCAGGAAATATCACACAATTAACAAGAAGTATATACCTACAATTCAATGAATTATCTGTAATTAAAAACATTCATTTCACAATAGAAACATCTGTTGATTATCTCCTGATCAATTACGATCATGACATGATGTATAAAATCATTAATAATTTACTGTCTAACGCATTCAAATTCACTCCTCAAAACGGACATATACAGCTTACGGTGGATAAAATTGACAGAAATGACAAAGAATGCATCAGGATAGAAGTAAGTGATACCGGATGTGGCATCGATGAAAAAGATCTGCCTCATATCTTCGAACGTTTCTATCAGATAAAGGAGGAGCATACGCCGGTCGGAAGCGGCATCGGTCTGCATCTGGTTAAAGAATACGTTAAATTGCACAACGGTGATATCACAGTGGACAGCCAGATCAACATCGGTAGCACTTTTACAGTTTATATACCGATAGACCTGCCAAAAAGCAGTGAGAGCAAACCTGAAGAAAAAGAGATTATAAACGAGATTATACCTGACACAAAAGAAAAAGACAGTAGAAAGTCAATCCTGGTGGTTGAGGATAACGAAGAATTTCGCAATTACCTAATCGAGCAACTCAGCGAAAGTTATTGTGTAATGGAGGCCACCGATGGCGATCAGGCCGAGAAATTGATATTCTCGGAATATCCGGATTTGATTATTTCGGATTTAATGATGCCCAAAATGGACGGAATTGAATTGTGCCAACGCGTTAAGACCCATATTCAAACTTCTCATATTCCTTTTATCCTGCTTACCGCCCGAACTTCCGACGAAGCCAAAATGGAGGGTTACGAGGCCGGTGCCGATTCGTATATCTCCAAACCGTTCAGTTTTGAGTTATTATGCGTGCGGATAAAAAAACTAATAGAGCAACAGGAAAACAGGCAAAAGTTATTTCATAAGACGATCGAAATTACTCCTAGCAGTATAACCACTACCTCTTTGGATGAAGAACTAGTCAAGAAAGCGTTGAAATTTGTTGAAGAAAACATTGATAATCCGGAGTATTCGATTGAGGATTTAAGTAAAGACCTGGGATTGAGTAAAACTCATTTAAACCGGAAGTTGCAATCGATAGTCGATTTAACGCCTCTTCAATTTATCCGGTCGATCCGCTTAAAAAGGGCAGCACAATTACTCATCAATAGTCAATATAACATAAATGAGATCTCTGATATGGTAGGTTTCAACACCCTAAAATATTTCAATTCACACTTTAAAGAAGAATTCCAAATGACACCTAGTCAATATAGAGAAAAGAACAAAAAATAATTTTTTATCTTTCTATTATTTTCTTGCTTATTATCCGAACTATAATCACAATGGTATTGTGAGAGTTTTTTCATTTGTTATTCATGAAATCACCCTCACTACGTTAATGCTGTAGTAAAAGTATCAATCGTAACTATATCTTTGTCTCCAAATGGGGATGACTTTTTGCCGACTATCATTTAATTCAAAACTAACACCGATTGAATGATACACTCACCCTATTACTGTTGAGTTTAATAAATTAACTAATTAGAGATACGGTAATGCACCATAATCCTATTGTGGTACTTAAGAATTTCCAGTGTACTATATAAAGATTTCCAGTGCACTGAATTATAATAGTTTATGCAGCAGGGTAGTTGTCCCGTTGCAATAGGACAATAATCACATTATAAGGGGACAAATATCACCTTACAACGAGACAGGGCAGACGCATTATATTTATTACTATATTCTTATTTGCTATTTATTTTCTA
>ERZ791802.121-NODE-121-length-97799-cov-68.702355_pt1 | contig 97799 bp, 86 predicted proteins | sample MGYA00510308_ERZ791802 | MGnify/ENA primary metagenome ERZ791802 (study PRJEB30046, sample SAMN00792028) | human gut metagenome | study: EMG produced TPA metagenomics assembly of the A metagenome-wide association study of gut microbiota in type 2...
TGTACACCTGAGATGGATTCCGTGTACACCTGAGATGGATTCCGTGTACACCTGAAGTGGATTCGATGTACACCTGAGATGGATTTCGTGTACACCTGAAATGGATTCTTTGTACACCCGAAGTGGATTCCTTGTACACCTGAGATGGATTCGGTGTACACCCGAAGTGGATTTCTTGTACACCTGAAGTGGATTCGGTGTACACCCGAAGTGGATTCCTTGTACACCTGAAGTGGATTCGGTGTACACCTGAATCAAAAATAAGAAAGCCGCTTCAGCTTGCAAATTAACATTATATGGTATTTATGATAATTTAAACAAGCACTTTTTATTAAAGCCGATTTGATAAATTGGCTTTAAGAGAAAATTGTGTAAAATCTTCTTATAATTAACATTTTTTTCATAATAAAACAATTAAAAATTGAACACTTATATAATTTTTTTCAACAGATTGGTTGTTTTGCAAATTTCCCATAACAATGCGGAATAAGAACGTATTGTTGAAAAAATGTTGATAATATGTTGAAAAACAAGATAAAACAACAAAAAGAGTGGATTTCTTGTACACCTGAGATGGATTCGGTGTACACCCGAAGTGGATTTGATGTACACCTAAGATGGATTCCGTGTACACCTGAGATGGATTTCTTGTACACCCGAAGTGGATTTGATGTACACCTAAGATGGATTCGGTGTACACCCGAAGTGGATTCTTTGTACACTTTAATTTTCGTAAATCGGCTCTACAAGCTGTTTTACGGCTTCCGTAATCAAGAATATAATCAAGAATCATAATCAAGTCAAATAATCAGAAATAATCAAGAGTTTATAATCAATCTATCAATCATTACGACCGACCGAAAGATAAGCACAGCTTAAAAATTATCCGATTTTTTCTGTTCAAAACGATTTTTGTATTGACATCTGCAACACAAAATGATATAATGTAGGAAATTAAAGCAGTTCACTCAACAAAAAAAGGAAAGGATTATAATAATGGCTAAGTATGATGTTACATATTCTTGCGGGCATAGCGGAATTGTTGAGTTAGTTGGTAAAGGTTCTGAGCGAGAAAGAAAAATAAAATTCTTTGAAGAATGCGGTCTTTGCCCCGAATGCTATAAAAAGAAAAAGCAAGAAGAAAAAAGTAATGAGCCGTTTCAGTTAGAAATACGGATTCAACCATTTCATCGGAAGCCTTTCCAAATTGTTTTTATATCAGGCGATACGAAATCGCACAAAGACAACATAAAGGAACTTGGTTTCAAATGGGCTGAAATAAATGTTGACAGTTACATAATACCTAATATAGAATACATCATGCACAACACATACGCTTGGTGCAAGAATGTAAATGAAGATGAAATTGAAGCTGAATGTAAAAAAGTAGCTGAAACTCTCCCAAACGTTTTAGAAAAAGTGCATCGTGGATATACAAACAGAGAACTGCTTGCATATAAAATGAGCAAGGAAATGTTCAAAAACGTTATTTATCCAGAGAAACCTTCGTGCTATCCCAAAGGATACTGGAATGGTTCTTTTTATAAAGCTAAAGATGGAAACAGAAGAATCTATGTAGATAAAGCAGAAGTTCTTATAAGCGAATCTGATGCTTTATTGATTGAAAACTATCAAAAAGAGATGAAAGAATACAAAAAACAGGTAAAACAAATCGAAGAAACAGTTTTAAGCGAATTATAAAACTTTTGTGTGCGAATCGCAAGCTCACATAAAAGAGCAGGAGCATTCGCATACGATTAGGGTGACTTAGCACCCTTAAACCGAGCAAGTGGGCGTAATTCTGCTTTCGGGCAGTAGCTTAACTCTCGGTAAGGTACAAACCCTGTACATAAAATCCGTACAGGCATCACGCACAATTGTGTATATTTGCTGAAGCAACTCGCACGTTAAGTGCGTGGCGTAAGGCAGAAGTACCCTTTTATTGTTCCTAAGGAAACGAGAAGCAACTCGCACGTTAAGTGCGTGGCGTAAGGTGGCTAATATCAAGTAATATAGTAGGGCGGTCGAAGCAACTCGCACGTTAAGTGTGTGACGTAAGTGAGGCTGACAACATCTAAAGTCTTGACAAGCTCGGACGCAACCCGCACGTCAAGTGCGTGACGTAAGTGTCGGCTGAAATGCTGAACAGCAACTCACACGTCAAGTGCGTGGCGTAAGTTCCTGAACTTGAAATAGTCGGTGAGTGAAGTAACACGCACGTTAAATGCGTGACGTAAGAAGATACACGACAGGCAAATATGGAACGCAGTGGGAAGCAACTCGCACGGCAGTGCGCAGTGTAAAATGTTAAAACGTAATTATATAGAAATAAAAAGACCTTTTTTAGGTCTTTTTTTGTTTTATCCAAAAAAACGGAAGCTCTGATGTGGCTTAGTGATACATATATCTTTTGAAAATGAAAATTTTCTACCTTGTGGAAGCGTAAAACGCTTAAAAAAATACATTTAAATGTTATAAATGCGGTAATTCACAAGCAAGTCCGTCATATTTGTACAAACTTTTCGATGCAATGATGACTGCTTTTTGTGAAAAATTGCTTTTTATTTCAGAAAGGAAAGAAAAATGAATAGTTTGTACAACATTTTTAAAAATGAAAAACAAAGAAATCCAGACATGACGGTTTATTATCGTGATAACAAAGTTCAGAAACTTTGCTATAGGAACAATGACGGAACAATGGAAATTAATTTCAAGTACAACACTGACAAAAAATGCGAGCTTGAAAATATGTATTTCACTCCTGTCAATGAAAAACACGGTTCAAAAATAGCAGATATAGAAGTTTATGCAAACGGAACAGTATATTCTGCTTTTTCAAAAGCGGCGTACAAATTACCCGATAGATTTAAAGTGTTATTTGACGAATGGAGATTTGAACGAAAAATATTGAAAGTGGACGAAAGAGCCTCGTATACATACAACAAAAAGCCGAAAAATATCCATAAACAAACTGGAATAGAGATGTAAGAAAGGTAAGTTATGAGAGACGAATTTTTAATATCACAACCTCATTTAACTGCATTGGAAGAAACAATCAAAAAGCACAATCCTTTTTTGATTGTTAATGTAGGTGTTACTGGCGTAGATAACGCTGAATATGCAAATAATATGCCGATACGTGTAATGGTAAAAGAATATCAGTATTCGGAAAACTCAAAGTGTTATGAAGATGTAATGACATTCGACAGAATCATCAAATACGAAGATAAAGCTTTTAACGAGTATCTGAGTAATCCTAAAAGGGATATTTTTGCTTTAAACGGCATTGATAAATTGGAATATGAAAACGGTGGAGTAAATGTTGTTTCTTCAGACAAATTCTGTAAAGAATTTAATGATTTACTTATGTCGTATTTTAAAACAGATATACAAGTCATTTCAAACGATGCGGAAACGAACATCAAATATCTTGAAAAAATAGGTTGTGCAGAAACCGTTAAAGATTTTGCAAACCAAGGAAATGTACTTGATTTACCGAAAGTTGCTAAAGAATATATTACAAGAAACACATCGGGAACGTCTGCGAAAAATATTTCCTTATCAAATCTTGTGAAAATTATGAAGGAAAAGAGCAACAGCACTTTATCAGATGCCGAAAAGTCACTTAACGGAATAGACGTTCGAACAAATGTAATAGCAGAATTTGTTTCTTTCTATGGTCGTGAAAAGAACTTGCTTCCGAGCAATGATGAAGTACGCTTTACCGAAGCAGAAAATACATATACCGAAGATACTTCTCAAAGAGGTAAAGAAAAATATGAGAAGGCAAGTATAAGCGAAAAAATAGAAACCCTTATTAAAGCCAATGCAATTAGCGAACAAGTAAAGAATAGAGATTATCCTTGCGAAATAAACAAGCTCTATAATGTCTTTGAAGGCAATGGCAAGAACAAAGCAAAAGGCATAATCATTATGCAGTGTGCAACCACAGGTTTTGGTGCTGACAATATGCCTATACAGTTTTCCGCTGTTGTGTGTTCTTTGCAAAACGGTATCCCAAATGTTGAAAAAAAATTCTGCATTGATATTCAGGCAGATGCTAAAAGCCTCGAAAAAGCAAAAAACAACATGGAGAAAAAATACCGACCTTTTGACGCTTTTAAATACTGTGACATAGACCTTCAAGAATACGAAAATGGAATTTCTCACAATGAAAAGCCGTTACCTAAAGGCGTAAAGAAAGGAAAGGTTTATACACAGGAAGAAGCCGTAAAAAGAATTGAAGCGTTTTTTTCTGGTTATGACACGGATAAAGAATGGGCTATCATAACAAACGGAACAGCAAAAGACGAAAGAAAATCATTTACACAAGAGTGCTTAGACAAAATCGGAAATATGGCGATTAACAATTCTCCTTTTATCGACTTTACCCAAGCACTTAAAGAATACGTCTACAAATGCCAAGCTCTTGACAAGAAAATAGCTGTTTTCCACAACGAATGGAATGAAAAGAATTTTTCTTTAGACAGTTTTGCACATAACTTGAATCTTTCGGTCAAGAACACAACAGAAAGATGCGGTATTGTATTTTTCCTTGCAAGAGATATAGCGTCACAAATAGTCAACGATAAGATTCTTCAGACAGTAAAAGACGCATCAGAGCAGGAAAGCAAGAAAATTGAAGAAATAAAACTCACCGCAGATGATGAACCTGAAAAGATGATACACAGCAATGCTCGTCGTGCAACGCCTAATACACCGAGCGAAGCTCCTATGTTTAATCGCTATGATAAAGCGGCTGAGGACGAGGAAATGCGGCAATTTCTGCCTAAACGTATGCGTCCTCGCATTCCGTCTGCCGAAGATGAAAATGATGTTATGAATGACATTTACAGTAATTTAGGCTACGAGCGTGAAGATAGGGAAGACCCACTTTCTCGTATGATGCGCCGTGAAAGGGAAAACGATAGAGACAGACGCAGAAGTTCGTTTTCAAGGGCTGAATTTGAACGTCACTATGAACGTGATTACGGTAGTTCTTATCCAGACAGACGGAGCAATTCGGATACTCTCAATAGCTTTGTTGATGCTATGGGAGATGTTCTTTCAAAACAAGCATCTATGGTGTCGGAACAGACACGCTTTATAGCAGAACAAAATATTCTGTTAGGTAAAATGATAGAGCAAATGTCTGCTCAGACTTCGGAAACGTCAAAGCAGAACGCACAGCTTATAGAAATGTGCCAACAGCAAATGGCGGTTATATTAAATATGCTTAACGAAAAGGAGACTCTTGGGAGAGACAAAACAAATAAAATAAACGAAAAAACAAACTAAACGATTAACTTACGAAAGGAGCGGCAAAAATGGATATTCATAACAATCAAAAACCGCTTCTGCGGTATGATGCAGAATTAATAAATCAATCAATACCAATACAAGATGTAATTGAGCGATATACCGATATTGTTATTACAAAGGGGAATTGCAGGTGTCCGAGTCCTTCTCACGAAGACTCGTCACCATCTGCTCATATATATGAAAACACAAACAGATGTTTTTGTTTCGGTTGTCACAAGAGCTTCACCCCCATTACAATAGCGATGAATATTTTTGATTTACAATTTCCTGATGCTTGTGAAAAGCTGATTCATGATTTTGGCTTATCATTAGAAAATTGCAGTAACATATCGGAACTCGAAAAAGCTGACGGCTCAGGACAAGCAGAAGTATTTCCTCTTAACGCAAATGAATGTAGTCTAATAGGATTAGTCGGTGCATTCAAATCCACTGTTGCTAATCCGTTTTATGGCGAACTCATAGAAGAAGACGGTTATTCATATCCCGCCGATTTTGTGCCGAAATCATTCAAGGTTAAATCTTTACCAGAACTATGGAAAGAAGACCCCTCAAACATCGAGGAAATGCTTATCGCCAAATGCGATGAAACGTTGGAGAGGCTAAACGAATGGTGTGTTGATACAATGGAAAGCTATACGCAATTGTACGAATCACGTAACAAGGCATTTTGGCAGGAAGCTCTTAGAATTGAGGAAGCCGTAAAAAAATATCCCAATGCAAAAACGTCAAGTAGCCAATTTGAAAAGTATTATTTACTTTCCTCTCTTAGAGATGATAGACAGAATTATGAAGAATATACCAAAGGAATTGATTCTGTTACAAAAATAAAAGAGAGAATAGTCGAAATTCACGAGAAAAGATTGAAAGACAAAAGAAAGGATACATACTGGAAAAGCAAATGAGAGTTACATATAAAGTAGATAGCAACGGAATTATTTCTTCAGAACTTAATAAAGCACCGATAAACATTAAAAAATTCGATGCCAGAAAAAAAGACCTTGAAGAAGTTTTAAGAAAGATAATTCTTAATCTTGAAGATGAATACCCAAGCATAAACGAAGATTCTGCGGTTTATATGATACAACCGTATTACATAACCGATAGAATTTTATTCTTTACAAAAACACAACTCACGAAAGACAGCAATGTTATAAAGAACCTCAACGACCCTTCCTATAAATGCGGAAGCGAAGAAGAGAATGATTACTTGAAAAGTATTATATCAGAAGAAGAAAACGGGTCAAAGAGTTGGTGGTATATTGAAGTGTTATCATTGACATTGAACCGTAATCTCTTTGATTGTGAATGGATAGAGGCAGGAATGACAATTCCTCTGTCATATCATACGGTTTTCAAAAACATAAACGATTCCATTATGCCTGATATTGATTACAGCAACACAAAAGGGCTTGATAAACGGTACTACATTTCAGAAAAAGACGGGTCAGCGTTTGATTATAAAAATATTCAAGCTGTAAGCAAACGAGCAATTGAATGTATGGGTTATAACCGAATTGATGAAACTCTTTATCATTTGGTTTGCCAATACAGCAAAGACACAGGCATAAGTGAAAAAGACCGCTTTAGTAACGATAAACAGTTATCATTACTTATCGCAAAAGGAAAAATAGATACAAATGTTTTATACAATGTTTACGAAACAGTAAAGAAGTATCTTAACGACTTGTATCCTGATACAATCGACAAAGTAAAATACAAGGGTAACACCGTGTATTTCACGCATAACGATGTTTTACAAACGGTTTATCTCAGTGCATCGCTTTACGGGACGGCTGATATATCGTTTGTTATAAACGGAAATATAATCAACGGGACGCAAAAGTTCCTTGAAGCATTAAGAAATGAAGCCATTTACAATAAGCAAAAATGGTTTGATGATGAGGTAGTTCCTCTTTTGACAAAAGGAGAACTAAAAAACAATTCACGAGATGAAAAAGGAGAATAAAAATGTCAAATAAGCAAACAAACAATGTCACCGCCGAAGAAATTCAGGAAAAGAAGCACAAATTTTTAGCTTGGCTGAAAGAACTTGTATCAATCTTTAAATCACCTGCTTGCTTCGAAGCTCTTAAAAGGTGTGAAGAAAACCTTGAATTGCTTACCGAAAACAACGCAATTACTGCCGAAACCCTTGATAATCTTCTTGACCTTACTTCCGAACTGAAGGGTAAGATAGGCACTATGGACGAACATGAGATAGAAGAAGAAATCGAAAAGATAAATGAAGCCATGACTAAAGGCACAAGTAAAACAAAGATAGAATCTTCATTTTCTACCGCTTTCGACCAGATATTGTCGAGTGTGAACGAAAATATTAAAGAATTGGCTCTTTGCAAAGACGCAAGTAACGATATTTTACTCAAAATTGTCACGTCTGACGATAAAGTATTGTATAGTAAAACAAGCACCTTCTTTGCGGGAAACGAAGTTAATGTTTCTTTGTCGTCACCTGTGGGCGAATATCGCACAAAAATGGAAGTAATTCAAGACCTTACCCCCGTAAAGGATAACGCCGCACTACTTGAAAGAAACTTCTTAAAAGCCATTTATCCCGATATAGACGATGTAAGTCATATAAATGATGAAGAAACAAAAGAAACTATAAGCAAACTTGAAACAAAAATCAAAAAATTACAAGAAAAACGTAATTTCAACAACAAGTACAAAGAAAGCGTAGTTTGCGATGACAACCCCAACTATAAGGCTCGTTTTGACGGTAAAACGTTTTATATTGAAAACGTCAACGAAAGAAAGCTGATAAAAGCTGTTGTTGATGAAAATAAAAATTTAACGTTTACAGCATACGAAAACTATGATAATCAAACCTATGAAACGATAGGAAGAGGTATCAATTTAGGTCGCTTTGTACAACGCCCTGATTCTAACAGAGTAAAAGCCGAAATATCTCTTGATAAGGATAGAGTATTTTATGAAGCATTGAGAACGTCTGCTTTTTCAGAGTATTTGTATAACTTAGGGTTAGATGAAAACTCAGTGGAAGTTATGCTTCACAGAGATGGTAAAGACGGATTCCGTAAGGTAACAGACGAAAGAGCTGTTAAGCGTATAATTAATGTAAACGAAAGAATAAGCAAAATTCTGCCTAAAGACTATTTTTCAAAACTTGTTTCAGATGACAATTCAACTTATATAAAAATACAAACACCTTCCAAAAAAATGGTGTATATAAGTTTTAAGGAAAATGGAAATGTTGACAGATACAGTTTATGGACTCCGCAAAAGAAGGATATTAAACCTGTAATCGAAAGAGATACCAAAAACGGCAAAGAAATTGGCGATACATCAGGTGTAATAGGCAAGAATGCCAAGATTATTTCTGAAAAAGGTTGTCAAGACGAAGAATTTAAGAGATGCGTAGCTTCATTTGAAAAAGCTTTCGACAAGGAAAGAAAAGCCGAAGCAAAGAACGAAAAAAAGGAAAGGTAACTTAAATGAAAATAACATTAGACGAACTCATTTCCGATGTAAAGAAAAGAGAAAGTACAATGGAAGAACCGCAGGAAGTTACTGATATGATACAGGCAACGGCAAAGGTTGCCTATGATGCGATTGTATCAGAAAAGCCTATAACAATCCTGACCGATTATGACGCAGACGGAATATGTTCCGCTTATATTTTCAAAAGAGCGGCAGAGGCTATCAATCCCGACAAGAACGTAAAGGTTATCTGTAATGACAGAAGGGGAGCATACGGTGTTCCTAAATTTGTTCAACCCGAAAATGACGTTCAATACGTTATCTTTGACACAGGCTGTGCAGAGCTGAAATACATAAACGAAACATTCGGAACTGACACAATCATCTGCGACCATCATCTTATTACAGATGATGAAACAAAAGAAAGATTTTGTTTTGAAGACAGACTCTTAGACCTACACGCCTTACATGACGATGACAGTAAAAACGCACAATATTGTGCAACAGGTCTGGCTTATCGCCTGTATCAAGAAATGAAAATGATGAGCGAAAGAGAGAACCCTTCCATTACAATAAGTGAGAAGATTGACAATACTCTTACTATTATGGCTTGCATCGGAACTATATCCGATGTGGTTAATTTGATGGACGCAAATAGCTTAAACAGGGAAATAGTGAAAAAAGGTATTGACAAAATTGACAATGCTACAAAAGAAAATACGGATTTCACTATTGGCTATATGCTCGCTCAGTGCGGCATCGGAGATAATACAGCAACAGCTAAGGATATAGGCTTTTCGGTGGGAGCTTTTCTCAACAGTGCATCTCGTATGTCAGAAACCACAAAAACTAACGGCGCACAAGTTATGTTCAATATGCTTACCAATGGCGAAGACAGTAGCAAGACATACGTTCTTTTTGACAGATTAAAAGAATGGAATGCACAGAGAAAAAGTTATATTAACGCTATGCAAGACGAACGCTTCTATAACACCATAGTTGAACAGCGGGGTAGTGAAAACAAAATATTTGTTTATATGTTACCAGAAAATACACCTACAGCCTTTGCAGGATTGATTGCGGGTAAATTATCCGAAGCAACGGACAAAGCTGTAATATGCTTAACATATCACTCTGACACACAATGTTATTCTGGAAGCGGAAGAAACGTTGAAGGTGCTGACAGTTTAAACAGCTTCATTTCCAATATTTTGCACTCTCCTTATGCAAAGAGATATATAGAAATGAATTTCGGCGGTCATCACGATGCTATAGGCATAAGCAATCTTAACGATGCTGATAAATTTAATATGCTTGTAAAGAAGTATCAAGGAGAGTTCAAGTGTACAAAGAGCGAAAATCTTGTTCTTGACATTCCTTTGAGTGATTTAGGCAGTCACGAAACTCTCAAAAAAGTACGAGAATTAGAACCGATTGGTAACGGTCTTAAACTCCCGCCTGCTATCGTAAATGTTCCGTCAGATAAAATCGTATCGAAGCAAATAGGAAAGAACGAGCATTGGAAGAGTTTCAGTATAATTGACGACAGCGGCAATAAAGTATTCACCGTTAAAGACTGGAACTATGATGACCGCAATAAGGCGATGAAAGAAAGTGACGGGAATGTCGAAATGTTAGTTTCTCTTGAAATCAACAATTTTAACGGAAGTCATCTTGAAGGTACTACTGCTTATAAAAGTGATTTTTTCCCTTCTGTAAAGGAACAATCGGTAAATAAAAGCGTTGCTGTTCCGCAGGAAAAAATATAATTTTATAATGCTCAATAAGTCTCGTGGCTTAGTGAACCATTGATATTATAAGAGCAAAGCTCTACAGCAAAAAAAACAAACAACGAAAGGAAGTATTATTATGAGTAATTGGAACAATACGTCAAACGCACAGCCTACAACAGCTTCTGGTTGGGATAAGTCTCAGTCGGTTGACAGCCTCGCTCCGAGTGGTTGGGCTAACAAGAAGACCGCCGCTCCCGAACAAACTGCAAGCGGTTGGGGAAAAGGAACAGAAGAAACAAATAATTCGGAAACTAAAAACTATACAGCGTATGTGTCTAAAGACACAAAGGCACTTATTGAAAACGTTCCCGAACTTTCATCGGCGTGTGATTTGCTTTTAAATAAAGCAAACGAAATAGCCGCTGTTATGCAGTTCAAAAACACTTTGCCGACAGCAAAGGACAGAGAAGGCAACTGGATAACGCCAAGTGTAAAGGCGGTAATCGAGCCTGCTATGAGCTATGACAAGGAAACACGCTCAAATGTACAGCTTACGCACAAAGATGGAACACCTGCATACGCTCTGGAAGTTGTAATACCTAACGGCAATGAAACATTAAAGTTCTTTGCAAACGACAACATTTCAGATGGAATAAAGCTGAAAGGTGCAACGGTAGAGAAGTGGAGCAAATGCGAAGACAACCGCAGAAGATGCAAGTATTATGGTAGCAATGCGATTGCAGAGTCAGAAGACCTTTCTGACCGTATCAAAGGTATCTTTAATGAAATCGTAAAAGCCGACTTTATGACAAAAGATATGTCAGACAAAGGAACAGAACTTTTCAAGCTCTATTCAGATTATATTAAAATGCTCAACGATACAACACAGAAAATTCCGAACGAAAACGGGATTCTCGTAAACAACGCATATATCCAATACAAAGATAATGAGTTCGGAGAAAGCCTCGAACTCAGAAGCCATCAGGATTCTATCGTTGTTAAGCTTGCTATCACTTCAAAAGGCGACAGAATCGCACTTGCGTATAATTTTGATAGCATTCTTCCTGATGGAAAATACCAGTCCACTTATATCAACAATACAAGTGATATTGCTTTATATATAAGCAATAAAGAAATGGGTGCTGTAATTGCAAATTTCAAAGGCTTTGACCGTGAACGTTCTAAGATTGAAGATTTTTGCATTCACTGCAACAATGAACTGAAAGCAACAACCGAAAAGGTTATGAACAAGGAAGGCAATCTTGTGAATAACGCTTACGCTCAATACGTCAACGATGAAAAATACGGCGAGAGAGTAGAGTTAAAAACGCATACAAGCGACAATATTGTTGTAAGACTTTATTCAGATAAAAGTGGAAACAAGATTGCAAAAGCAACAAACTTCAGCGTAAGAGAGAATGGCAAGCCTGCTACCGTTGTAATAAAGGATAAAGCAACGCTTGACGCTTATATCGACAACGCTGAAATAAAACCATTGATTGCCGAGTATGTGGGGTTTTCTCTTGAAAACAGCGAGCAGAGAAGAAGCAATCACAACGTAGAAAGATAATTCAGAAATTTTCCATTAACCATATATAAAAAGAAAAGACCTTTTCGGGAAATAGCCCGTGAAGGTCTTTTTTATCAAAGTTCCATAATTATAAAGCAAACAATGCTCTTATTTCGTCATTGCTTTCTTTCTTGCTAAAGACTGTTTTTCAATGGCTTCTTCGACCTCTTTTTTGAACGCTTTGCCTGATTTCTCCATAAACACATTCATAAACTTTTCCCACAGTTTTTCTGGCATAGACGTTGAAAAGGTATAGTTTTTTTCATCATCATATAGTTCAATATCCATACGTTTGAGTTTATATTTACCTGTTTTTTGGTCTTTGGGTGCAGTGAAGTGAAATTGAAATGAAGGCACTGAATCTTTGCCACCGTCTATATATATTTTGCCTTCTTTAAACTCAACGTTGGTTTTTTCGTTTAAAGCGAGGAGTTTGGAAAGGGCAAGATGTTCTTCTTCTGTGCCGATTATATAAAAACAAGCCAAAAGGTCATCAACCATCAGAATTTTTATTTTAAGGTCGTCATAATCTTCGATGAAATGCTCAATCAGATTTTCAATTCCTCTGTAAGTGTACGGGTAAACATTATAAGTACGATAAAGAAGGTCGTTTATAGACTTTTCGCCAAAGTCTTTGATTATGTTAACGCTTGTCTGTAAAACTTCATACGCTGATTTACCGTCAATCCATAAACTGTCAGGAACACTACCCTTCATATTACTTATCAACTTAGGCGTTACACCTTTGCTTCCGCAAAAGACACAACCGTTAATTACCATTAAAAGCTTGCCGCTTGATGTAGAATAGTCAATTGTATGAGTGCCGCCCTCTGAAATATCTTTTTTAATCAAATTTTCAAGCGAGGTAAACAATTTATCTTCGATAAACGAATCAATATTGTTAAAAAAGCCTTCATACTGTTTCTTTTTTGCCGTGTCGGTTTCGTAATTTCTTATTGCCATTGACGCAGACCAATATAACGTCATTGCTTTCTGTATAATATCAAACAATATATTATGGTTTTGTGTTTTATACATTCTCTGTACCCCTTACAATTTTTCATTTCCAAATATGGATAGTTTCGTTGTCGTTTCAAACTCTTGTATAGACGAATACACTTTTCCTTTGCCATAATAGCGAGTTGCCTGTGGACGAGATAAGAGCTGTATCCGTTTGAATTTCTGAAGTGCGGAATTGTAATACTTCTGCGCAATCGAAATGTCATCGAACGCAATAAGTAAGTTTTCACTTTTGTTCACTCGTATAGCAAGAAAATAATATTTCTTTTTCCTTGTTGCGATTATATTGCCGCTTTCTGCAACTTCATATATTCTGTTAACATAGTCTGAAGGACGCAATTTTCGAGCAAGGACTTTCTGTTCTTCAGTTAGATTGCAGTAGTTGACATTTCGCATAACAGAATCCTTTCTCTCTATGCCAATATTATAACATAATGTAATGCAAATGTCAATACAAAACACAAGATATAGTGGTGATTATTGAGAGAACAACTATTCATAATTTATCAATTCCTATTGTGGAATAATTTTTTTATTTGAAAAAGGGAAGAGAAAAGCAGGAAAGAAGAAAAGCAGGTCAAAACTATTGTTTTGCAAAAATATCAGGATAAAATTAAGACTATATTTCTATTTTTCTATTACGATTAGGTCAATATGCTTGTAAAAACATTCGTTCTCTGTTATAGAACAAACGAAATGAAAATAACAATTACCAATGTGGAATAAAATTTTTATTCCACAAATACCGAAAAAAGCCGAAAAAAGCGGTTTTAGTGTTTTAGTGTAAACACTAAAACGCAAAAATGCAATAATTCGAGGACTGAAGACCGTTTCCGATGCGTAAAACCTTATATTTAAAAGCGAAGAACAAAGAATTTATAAAAAACAATTACCAATGGGGAATAAAATTTTTATTCCGAAATAAGAAATTATATTGAAATAAGAAAAATAACACAAAAAAGCCCCAAAAGGCAAGATTTAATGCCATTTGGGGTAGAGTATTTTAATATGCGTAATTTCGTAAAATTAAAGTTTTACGAAATTAGAAGTGGTAATTTTAAATAATTATGGTTCACGGTCATTTTGAGGATTCAGGAGCTGTTATCATCTATTCTACAACAGGATAATATTTTTCACATAGAAGTTCCCACTCTTTATGAGATATAACATCGGGAACTAATAATTTCGCTTGTATTTCTATATTATCACAAATTTCGTAGAAAGCAAATTCTTGCCGATTTTTTTCTGCTTCTTCTGCTTCTGCTATTAGCGTTTTTACAATTTTAGATAACTTATCATAGAAAGAAGAAATGTCAATATCTCTTCTTATCCATTCAGACTGTTCAATCATTGTTATTGCTCCTTTTCTATATTATAACATATCGAATACAATCCGTCAACGCAAGTCTACAAAAAACAAAAAAAGACGGAGATGTTGTCTCCGTCTGACCTTTAAAATCCCGCTATGTTATAGGGAAATTACATAGCGGGTGTGCTTGGGAAAAAGCACAAACGTAACTCACACCAATAGCCTTAAAATACGACTACTGATGGGAAATAGAGAACGAATGAGGAAATCAAAATGATAACGACTCACTCGTAGCAAACAACAGCACATAGGGGTATCTGTTGTTGCACGTTTAGTATATCACACTGTAATAACATTTGTCAAGTAAAAAAAATATTTTTTTTGAGCAGAAAATATATAAATTGCTTGCAAAAATCGACAAAAAAAGCGGTGGTTATGCGAAATCCACCGCCTTTTGTTATTCTTTTTTGTTTAACGTTTCTGTTATTTTGTCGAGCTTTTCTTCAAGTTTTTGATTGCTCAGAGCAAGCCCATTTAACGCCTGCATAATACTCTTCTCTTTATCTACAATTTCGTTGATGTCGTGTTCCAGTTGCATCTGTTGCTTCAACATCTTTTCTGTGCCTGCCATAGCTTCACAAGCATAGATTATATAATCTGTAATTGATAAGCCGATGTCTTGCGCTCGGTTTTTAATTTCGTTGTAGTATGTCTCTGTTACTCTGACGTTAAACGCTTTGCTTCTGCGATTTTCGTCTATCAAAGGTCTTGCCATAGAATTATATTCCTTTCTGTATCAAAAAAACTTTTAGTCTCTTAATCTGTGCCAATCTTCCTTTAACGTTTCCGAAAAATATGGTCTCATTTTTTCAATGACCTTGTTAATGGAAGCATCACTAACTCCAACAAATTCGTTTTTCAATTCGTTAAAGAGGTCTTCAACCCAACATTCTTCTGAATATTCAGCCGATATAAAATCGGGGTGACAATAAAATTCCATGCTTCTATAATATTGATTAGATTTATTGCCATTCATGTCACTTATAGTGAACATACGTTCCTCAGCATTGTGTTTTACCGTAAGCATTTTTTCACACCTTTCGAATTATCCGCTTTAAAAACTTAGTTTTTACTTGTTTGAATAACCTAATTGTAGCATAATGTATTGCAAATGTCAACACAATACACTTTTGCAGACACTCTTTAAGCCCCAAACAGAACCGTATCTAAAGGCGGGATTTACTTGATTTAATGGATAAAAAACGCCCGTTCAAAACTACAAAAATTATCTTTATCCAATAATTGTAGTATGTCTGACAGGCGTAATAGACATATTTTGTTTTTTACAGAAAGCACTTATTCGAGAGAAAGAATCTGGTCTTTTTTCTTTGGCTCTTCTCTGCTTATATCGAGTTCTTTCGCTATATAAGTATTTATAAGTTCGTTCATACGAATGGGATTTCCGTTGTCGTGAAGGTAAGTTACTTTAAGAAATTCGGGTAGGGTTTCAAAAATCTTCTTACCCCATCTTACAACATTTTTATCAAAGTGTTCATCATTGTCTTTATCAAAGCAGTTAGCGGCAAGAACGTATTCAATACGTTCTTTGTCATACAACAGCGACAATTCCTCGATAATTTCTTCGCAAGGAATATTGCAGTAATCGAGCAAGTCGAAAAGCCTCAGCGCACATTCATTGTTTTTGTAAAGACTTGCTTTCCATTCGTCTGCAAAACCATTGTCAATAGCTGTCTGCCTATCGTCCTTAACGAAAGGTATTATAGATAATGCACAATTGTATATGAAATCCGATGTTTCAAAAAACGGTTCATCGTCTGCCTTGTCGCACCAGTAAGAGAAAAGAGTTTGCAATGTATCAGTACAGGAACACAATCTTTTTGACAAATCTTCAGAAATCATAATTCCTTTGATTTCCTCGACCATATCCTCTTTAATTATGCGTTCCTCTTCTCTTTCTTTTGCGGCATCTGAATCAACGGATTCCATTTCTTCGAGAAATTCAGAGTATTCTTTACTCACTTTTTCACAGAGTTTTTCGTAATAAGACATTTTTTCGCTCCTTTTGCTAAAGTATTGGTTAGCATAGTTGGATTCGAACCAACGGTCACAGAGTCAAAGTCTGGTGGCTTAACCGCTTGCCTATATGCTAAGATGTTGTGCGGGTGCAAAACCCGCACGTTGAACAAAATAAAGGAGAGGAAATTTATGAAACGCCTTTCGGCTTCTCATTGTCTATTATAAAAACCTGTCAGAAAGGTCTTTTCTGATTGCTTCACGGCTCTGTTCCATTTTTATGAACTCATTAACCACAATGTTAACAAGCCCAGAATGAGCGTTTTTTATATAATCTCTCGACTTATCTTTGAGCCAATCGGGAATACCTTCCATGACTTTATTAGCCCATTCTTTAGTGCTATTGTCAAATCTACCGTCATAATCTCGCTTATACACCTGTGAAGCAAGAAGATAAGACAGTCGCTCCTTATCGCACACATAAAGCATATCATTTATAACGCCTTCAGCGTCCATGTGAGATGTTTCGTAATCATAATGACGGCTTATTTCATTTTCAAGTAAGATAGCACAGTGTGCGTTGTAGCGCAAGCTATCAAACCATTCGGTTTCTTTACCTTCGCTTTTTGCTTTGGCGTGGTCGTCCGTTATAAAAAGAACTATGTCATCTGTACAATCGTGTATACAATCAATGAGCCTTGCTCTTATTCCTACGCCGTTGCTTACCCATTCATTGAAAATATAATCAAGAGAATTAGGCTGATTATACAGCTTGTGAGCTTCATCTTCTGTAAGCTCTTCCTCGCAGAAAATGTCTACGATTTCATCTTTGATTACTTTTTCATAACAACGATAAAGTAAATCTTCAATACTGCCTTTTTTCAGTTCTGCGATATACTCGTTATATTCTTTTTCAATTTTATCGCAGAGCAAGTCAAAATAAGTGTCTTTCATTTTTCTTCCCTTTTCCCTAAGAGTTACTTAATTCCCAATGGTGCATCGAGTGGGACTTGAACCCACACATTGTTTCCAATAGCAGATTTTGAGTCTGCCGTGTCTGCCTTTCCACCATCAATGCAAAAATGCGGTCTTTCCCGTATCATGAGTGAAAGCGTCCTTATGTATCCCTATTCCCATAATTCACTTGATTTTCCCTTATCAAGCGAATGCAAAACGCAAGGAAGACCGCAAACCTTGCGATTGGTGAAACAAGAGGGACTTGAACCCTCGACCCTTCGCTTAAAAGGCGAATGCTCTACCGACTGAGCTATTGCTTCGTATTGTTCTATAAAATGTATGGTTCACAAAGCCACATCAGAGATTACAGATAAAGGAAACGCTTGTTTGTTATGCAACTTCGGCAAAAGAATCTTTATGAGTTTTCTTGTGCCACATATATTGATGCTTAACCTTCGCTTGCTTCCAGTTGTTCTCTGTTATTTGCACAGGTACGCACCATATCCCTATTATTTGATGGTTACACCTTCTGATATTACGAGAAGACTTTATATTGTAATATTCGCACTTTTCATAATGAGCCTTGCAATCATTTACCTGCTTTTCACGAACAAAAGACAGGGAACGATAACGCCAATTCTTTCTGTGCATTCATTTTCCTTTCTCATAAAGTTGCTTCTGTTCATTGCCTATATTATAGCATATTGTAATGCAAATGTCAATACAAAATGAATAAAAACGGAAAAAATCTTCGCTTTTTTCAAATTCATTACGATAAACTGTTGACATAGCAAAATCAAATGGCTTATAATTAAAGAGGCATAAGGATAAACCCTCTTCCCCTTTTGCCTCTCTATATGTTCCACGAAAAAGTGCTGTTTTAACAGCACTTTTTTTCATATATGATTGACGATTCGGCGGTGAGAGTATATAATTATAACGAACGAACATTTTTCTATCCGATAGTTAGCCTCGGCTGACAGAAAGGTAAAGGTATGTATATGACAGGTTCAGCGATAACGTTAAATGATGTAATTGAATTGTTGCAGTTGTTGATTTCAGTTTTGGGTTTGGTTTTTATTATAATGCGGTACGACAAGAAAAACAAAGGGTAAAAAAATAGTTCGCTTCCTACTACCTGTTTATAATACATAAGCAATAGATATAGAGAAATGTTCGTACAACGAGAGGTAGCAGTTTTATACTGCTACCTCTTGTTTTGCTTATTCACGCAAATCAAGACTATCACGGCTTGAAGAGCTTGATTTGGTGCAATGTGATTGTTCAATTTGTGGATTCGAGATTAAGAATGGTTTTGCTAATTTTTCTATTGTAGCGCAACTTTCAAGAAACTCTTTATCAAAAGTATCTTTTATTTTTTCGGAAGGAATTACCTTTTGATTTTTTCTGTAGAACATCGTATTATTAAGAAAATCAACTACAAATTCATAATCGCATTTATAATTTTCAAACAAATATTCTACACTTTCCGTTCCATTTGTGATGCTTGGATTTAAGTCTTCAGACAACATTAAAGATGACAATTGTTTGTCAAATTCATTGAGCCTGTTGAAAGCTTCTTCTGACTTCGATTTTTGTTGCTCTTTCAAAAACGCTGTCTTCGAGAAAAAAACATCTTTTGTATATAATCTCTCTGACGACAAAATTGCGGTTGCTTGTAGCTGTACGCTTCGTTCGAGAACTTTTATTCGTTCTTCGGGAAAAACATCATCGCCACGAAAAGAAAATGTAAAATCTTTGAGGTCTTTTAACCTATCTTGTATTTTATCATTCCCGTTTGCGCATAATTGTCCCATTCGAGTAAAATCACTATAAAGAGCAGGAGTAAAATTATACAAACAATCTCCTATTTGATTTTTCAAGTCGTTTGTATTACACGAATATAAAAGAGACAAATTGAAATCAAAAACTGGAGAAATTGAAACGACAGAAAGCGTGTCATTGTCAAATAAAACACCAAAGTTACCTAAATGCCTATCTGGGTTAAAACAAAGAGCATCTATAACCAACAGTTCTCGTATCTGTTGTTCTGAACCTATAGAAGAAAAATATCTTACAATATCTTTCAGATTTTTAGTTGCATTGTTGCGGATTTGTGCATAAGACGCAAAACCGTATTTATCGTTTGAAAAAACATTACACTTTGAAGCAATATTCCCGTGTAGTTCAACCAAGTCGTAATTTACGGAGTTATAGGGACTTATTATCTGAGCTATTTCTGACGAAAGGATTTCGCTATACACTTCAAAATTTTTGTTATAATCGCCACCCCGTTTGTAAATATATATATTTGAGTTATATTGCCCCAAATTATTGTTTTTACGGAAGCACTTTCTATAAGAGCCTTCACAAGTAAATTCAGGCGAGGTTGAGGGAAAATTAACGTTATAAAGCCCTACACCTTCAAAAGCAAGTTTTGATACTACTTCTGAAAATTCATTTTCATATAGCGAAATGTTATTCCAAGTAACATCTTCGCTTTCTGATTTCACCCAAAATGTATCGTTTATAGAAGCAGTGTGTGTTAATCGCAGATAATCTTCTGTTGTTTCACAACCAATTTGAGTCATAATATCTTTTATATATTGACTGTGCTTTGAACCTTTACGGTTCTCAATCCAAGAATTGATATTTGTAAAACCTAAAGGAAGATTGCCTACAACATCTGATAACACAAAGTCATTTCCAAAGTCAGCGAACGGGTCTGAATCACGAACTTTGAAATAAGCTTGTTCCGAATCTTTGTTCATTAATACATAATACTTGCTCATCAGAATAACTCCTTTCTTTTTTAGAAATATGAGTCCTTTAAAATGGACTCATATACACATATAACCATAGTGCTTTATGTGCCGACATTTTCTGTAATAATGCCCTTTTCATAGACATATATTATATTCTTTTCTTATAATAAAGTCAACGTAAATTTTCACCAAAATTATGACAACAATGTTTTCCATTTTGCCATACTTCCGTCTGTTTCTATTGTTATCAAAGCGCATCTGAAGACACATAAGAGGGTTGTTTTATGATAAGAAAGCAAATTGTACGAGTGATAATGTCCGAACAGATTGAGCTTAGGAGCGTGTTTCTTTAAATATTTCGATATACCTTTTAAACCACAATGAACGGCATCTGAGTAGTGCATCGCTCTGTATGCCGTATCGTGGGAAATAAGTATTTCTGCTTTCGGAAGCTCTTTTGCCGCTACAATGCTCTGCTTTTGTGTTAACATAGCACGTTCTTCATCATTGTATCTATGAGAGCCGCCGAGACCTGCAAATACAATTCCGTTGAAATCAATTGTCTTGCCGCTGATGTCTTCAATGTCGTTTCTTTTGAGAATGTCCCAATCATCATGATTTCCTACAACACCGAACAGTTTTGTTCCAGATTTTATATTTGTTTTAATGAAAGCAAGAGTTTCATCATCTATATCACCTAACAAAATACAGCCATCATAGTTGTTATTAGACAGACACGATAATAGTTCTTCCTTAGACCAATGGTGTAAATCTGCAAAAACAAGAATATCCATAACTTATCTTTCTACGTCAAATTGCTTATGATTTATGTTTTTCGTATTGTTTTTATATTTTTTGGTTGTCAAGATTAAGTCTAATGAAGAATCGGCTAAATCTTCGCTTATAGAGCAAACCTGTTTTATAAATGGGTTTGCATCATACTGCCCGTATAAATCAGAGCCATCGGTTAAGGCTTCATCGTTGGCTTCGCTTAAATCGTTTAGCTTGTAGTGCATATTACAAATTATATAATCCAAATGAACCGTATAATCAACAATGTTGAATACACCTTTGCTTTCAAGCATATCTTTAATGTTTGTATAGCCTGTCATTTGTATACCTGTTATCAATTTTCCTTTGCCAGAACTGTTGCTTTGCCTCTTTGGAATATCGCAATCAGTAGTTTCAAAAAATATTGTACACAAGGCAGGTGTATTATGCTTATCACGTTCGGGTGTATACCTTATACAAATTTCATAAGGACGTTTTGTTATATCTTTCTCTTCTGTTGAGGTTACGGGAATAACAGATAAAGGAAGATGTGCAACACAAAACATCATCTGCAATGTGGCAGATAAACATTTTGCCATTGTGTACTTATCGGTAGATTTGCCTTGCTCGTTCAACCGCCATTTTGTATTTGTAAAGTCAAAATACGTGAGCAAATTTTGTGAAACAAAGTCGGAGAAGTCTTCATAGGTTCGTAATTCAAAATTGTAATTATAATTATTATGAACAATTGAATACGTTGTTTCATCTTCCATTGCAAGACATTTTGCTGTTGTATAAGATATTGCCCGAACTCCCATTATCGTGTTATTCCTTCCGTTTTACGATTTGCTTGAAATGCAGACACTGTTTTAATATACACAGGCTTGTGTATATCAAAAGCAAAGAGATTTATTCTTTCATTTCTTAATCGACCTTCGAAAAAGCCGTCTTCCATAAGTGTTCGCTTTGTCCCTTCACAATAAGGTGTTGTTATATCAACATAAAGCGGCAAACGGTCTGTACTGTTTACGGTACTTCTGTCTATATGTGTTTCTTCAAACATACAATCCCACGCCATTTTGAGTGCTTTTGTATAGCATTCAAAAGCAACATTGCAAGCCCACCAAACGTGTGACTCATAAGGCAAGCGTTTGCGATGCTCGGTTTTATTGTCAAAAGTCATTTTTGTGTTTCCGCAGGAAACCGTACAAAAAAATTCTTCTTTGTCTTCTTTTACGTCAATTATAACATTTACTGCTTTCTGATTCATTTGTTTCTTCTTCTTTCTTAGGTGTATTTTATACAACAGTCTCTGACTGCCGTATACTTGTTATATGGTTCATTAAACCACATTACTTATATTTTTTGATAATCGCTTTTTGTTTTTTTCGTATTCTGTTTTTCGTTAAGAATGTCTTTGGCTTCCCTTACCATATCGTTATCGTGCGTTAATGCCTCAATAGCATCTATTGATATTGACGGGTTGAGCAACAGAGAGCGTCTTACCCAATAATCTGCATCGTGCGTTAAACGTATTAATGTTTTCGGCGGTGTTTTGGGATTACGAGCAACTTCACAACGAACGTATGTGCTTATATCAGTGCTTAATAAAGCAAGGTCTTCAGGCTTCGTGTTTTCGTTTTGAGCTACTGATTCACGCACTTCGCTTATATAAGAACGAGCCAAACGGGAAAGTGTTTGTGCGTCTGTGTTAGGGTTAAGAGCCACTTTGCAAAGCACGTCAAGATTTGCACGATTCAATAACCGCATAAGTATGGAACTACTTGTATTTCTGTTAAGTGCAACATCGGACTGCACAAAGCTATATTTGTCGTGCGAAAGAATCTCTAATAAAGCAGAATCTGTGCTTGGATTTTGTGCTACGCCGCATCTTATATCTTTATCTTCGTTTTTTGATAACTCTTTTAAGACCGCTTCACTTGTGTTAGGATTCTTAGCAATTTGAAACAGCAACCACTTATCATCATTCTTTGAGAAGAGATAGTTAAGCGTATCGGCACTTGTATGCGGATTTCTGGCTATCGCTTTCAGTTCCGATAAGGTTGCGTTTTTGTTATGAGCCATTCTATCAAGCGTTTCGGGATAAGTGTTATCATTGTTTGCCACTGCTACCCTGACGTTCTCGCTTGTATCTTCCGCTAATAATGTAAGAAGAGCTGAGGCAGTGTGTTTGTTTTTTGCAACACCCAAACGTACAGTATCGTAAGAACTATGAACAAAATGACTTAAAACCTCATCACTTACAGCATTCTCCGCAATGCTTTCTAATAATTCTACCCTTCCGTCATTGACACTCATATAAAAAAGTGTTTCGTAAGAAACGTTAGGATTTTTAGAAATAGCTTGTTTTACAGAAAGTGAAACATCTTGAAAAGCTATTTTGTCTAACACAGATGTCGGAGTGCGTAAGCAATTTGCAAGAGCAAAGTAAATTCTTTCATCAGGACAAAACAAGGCTTCTTCTAACGTGGTTATATTTGTGTTAGGATTTTCTATGACTGCAATTTGAGTCCATATATTCGAGTCATAAGAAAGTAAGTCAAGTGTTGCTTCAGGAGTGTGGGAATTTCTCGCTACGGATTGCCGAACATATAAATCTTTATCTTTCGCCAGTTTATTCAATAATTCTGGAGATTTGCAAGAAAGCGCTACCGCTTTGCGTACTTTAGGGTTACTGTCCTCAGATAACTTTTCGAAAAGGTGCGAAGGTAAATTAGCATTCAAGGCTAAAGATTCCCTGACAGACCAAGATTCATCAGTCAGTAATTTTTCCATAGATTTTTCTGATAAATTACAGTGCCTTGCCGCTCTTTTTCTCACATTCACATCTTTGTCGTTTGCCAACACATCAAGAGCCTGTGCAAAAGTGCAATAGGATTCAGCTATGTCACATTTCACTTCTGTTGACATATTAGGAAGTGTGTCTAAAAAAGCACTTTGAATCATAATAATAATTTCTCCTTGTTTTAAAATTGTTTCTGAAATATTTATGGGTCATTAAGCAACATTATAATAAAAAGCACTTCCTTTCCAGTGGAACGGAAGTGCCGATGATGCTATCTTTTAATATTGTTTTTTTCTTTTTTCTTATGCTCTTTAAGGAGTTTTTTTGCGTTTTTTTCTACCCAAAATTCCGTGTTATGTGAGAGCATAACAAGTGTCTTGTAAGGAGTATTCGGGTTCTTTGTAACCTCATAACGTACATCGGCATCTTTATCTTGTGCAAGCATTGTGAGTATATTGGCAGGCGTATTTTTATTTTCCGCTACAGCTTCCCTCACGTGATAGTCTTCATCAGTAGCAAGCATAACAAGTACATCAACAGATGTATTTCCGTTTGCGGCAACTGCTGTACGAACCTCATAAACATCGTCTTTTGCAAGTACAAAGAGTAGTTCATCAGGTGTGTTCTCGTTATATGCAACAGCTTGACGTACCCACCCTTTTTTATCTTTTGCAAGCATAGCAAGAGTTTCTTCTTTTGTGTTTTTATTTTCGCCAACAGCAATACGAACATTTACGTTTATATCATTTGCCAAATTTGCTAAAGTCTTTGCAAAAGTGTTTTCGTTCTCCGCAACAGCCCACCGAACCACCGAAATACCATCGTTTGCAAGTTTGTCTAACACTTCTGAAGGTGTACTGCTATGCCACGCAACCAGTCTGCGAATCTGTGGGTCTTTGTCTGTTGCAAGAGCCGCAAGAAGTTCAGGAGAAGTCCGTTCGTCTTTTGCCAAAGCTACTTTTGCTTCATAAGGTAAATCGTTTATTTCTATTGTAACTTGCATATTGTTTTTCCTTTCTGAAAAGTTTATGTATTATCAAGTTATATTGCAGAATTGCTTCCACTGGAATGGAAGAGCCTATGATGTTATCTTCCTATATTTTGTTCTTTTTTTACCGTGCGTTCTTGAAGAGCTTCTTCAGCCCTTATCCTTACGCTTACGTTTTTATCCTTTGTAAGCATAACAAGCGTATTATAAGGAGTGTGAGGGTTTTTTGCAACTGCTCTACGAACGCCGTTATCTTCGTCTTCAGCAAGCTGTGCAAGAATTTCTGGTGGTGTATTTATGTTTTTTGCGACAGCCCAACGGACATATCCTTTTTCATCTTTTGCAAGCACAGAGAGAAGTTCCACAGGTGAGTTTTCGTTTTCTGCGACTGCTCTACGAACGCCGTTATCTTCGTCTTCAGCAAGCTGTGCAAGAATTTCTGGTGGTGTATTTATGTTTTTTGCGACAGTCCAACGGATATTTCCGTTTTCATCTTTCGCAAGCAATGCAAATGTTTCAGCGGGTGTATTTATATTTTTTGCAACAGCCCTACGTACATATCCTTTTTCATCTTTTGCAAGCAATGCAAGAATTTCTGGTGGTGTATTTATGTTTTCTGCAACAACCCAACGGACGCTTCCGTTTTCATCTTTTGCAAGTAATATAAGTGTTTCGGCAGGAGTATTTTTGCTTTCTGCAACTGCAATACGAACGTCGTTAGCTTCGTCTTCAGCAAGCTGTGTAAGAGTCTCTGGCGGTATATTTTTATTTGTTGCAACCGAACAACGTATATATTGATACCTGTCTTTGGCAAGTTTAGTCAAAATGGTTACAGGAGTATTTTTGTTTCTTGCAACGTCTTCACGAACAAACATACTTTCATCTTCAGCAAGTATGTTTAGAATTTCAACGTCAGATGTGTTATAAGCTAAGTTCTCACGCTCGTCATCAGACATTTTGCTTATTTTTATTAAAAGATTTTCTTTGTTCATATTTTTTCCTTTCTTCTTATAACTGCCTCACAAAATTTGTAAGGCGATTAAAATTTGTTTTATACGCTATGTGCGCTCTTATAAAAGAAATGGTTCATTTAGCCACATTAGGAACAGTTGTGTCAGAACAATTGTCTGGTTATCTTTCTTTATTGGTGTTGGCTTTCATTGTACGTTCTTTAAGGACTTCTTTTGCTTTTTCTCTTATTTCTAACGCCTTGACCTTTGAAAGCAAAAGAAGCGTATTATAAGAAGTATTCGGGTTGTTTACAACAGCTCTACGAATATCAATATCTTCATCTTTTGCAAGTATAGCAAGTACATCGGCAGGTGTATTTCTGTTGTTGGCAACCGCACTACGAACATCAATATCTTCATCTTTTGCAAGCATAGCAAGCACATCAACAGATGTATTTTCGTTTGCGGCAACCTCATAACGTACATCAATATCTTCGTCTTTTGCAAGCATAGCAAGCACATTAACAGGCGTATTTCTGTTGTTGGCAACAGCCAAACGGACATCATAATCTTCATCTTTTGCGAGCATAACAAGCACATTGACAGGCGTATTTCTGTTGTCGGCAACCGCACTACGAATCCACGCTTCTTTATCACTGGCAAACATAACAAGTACATCAACAGATGTATCTTCGTTTGCGGCAACCGCACTACGGACACGAATATCTTCGTCTTTTGCAAGCATAGCAAGTACATCGGCAGACGTATTTCTGTTGTTGGTAACGGCACAACGAACACCACTTTCTTCATCTTTTGCAAGCATAGCAAGTATATCAACAGATGTTTTTCCGTTTGCGGCAACTGCTGTACGAACCTCAGAAACTTCGTCTTTTGCAAGTACAGCAAGCACTTCAACAGATGTATTTTTATTTAAAGCAACCGCCCAACGAACCCAGTAGTCCTCGTCCTGTGCAAGTACAGCAAGCAATTCTACAGGTGTATTCATGTTTTCTGCAACCACCCAACGAACCGTGTAGTCCTCGTCTTGTGCAAGCATGACAAGTGTTTCGGCTCTTGTATTTTTATTTTCAGCAACAGTTCTACGAATATCAATATCCACATCTTTTGCAAGCATTGCAAGTACATCAGCAGATGTATTTTCGTTTTCGGCAACTGCTGTACGAACATCATAAACATCGTCATTTGCAAGTACAGCAAGCAACTCAGTAGTGGTACTTTCGTTTGACGCAACCTGTTCACGAACCGACCAATTCTCGTCCTTTGCAAGCGTAGCAAGCACTTCAATAGATGTATTTTTATTTGCGGCAACCATACAACGAACATCATCTTTGTCTTTTGCAAGCATTGCAAGCACTTCAGCAGGAGTATTTTTGTTTCTTGCAACTTCCCAACGAACCAACCAATTTTCATCTTTTGCAAGCATTGCAAGCGTTCCAGACTTTGTGCTTTCGTTGAATGCTGTGCCTCTACGAATAGTGTATGTTTTGTCTTTAGCAAGAACGTCAAGTGCTTCAACAGGTGTGTTTTCATTCCTCGCTACAGATTCACGAATCCGTGGGTCTATATCCTGCGCAAGAACGGCAAGTATTTTTGCGGGTGTTCCTTCGTCCGTTGCTAAATTGTACTTTTCCTTATAAGAGAGGTTCTTCAGGTACATTGTTTCCATTTTATTTTTTCCTTTCTGTTGAGTTTAAAATTCTTCTAAAATATTTATGGTTCACAAAGCCACACAATAAAAAAAGATTCCCGTGCCTGTAGGCGGGAATCTTGAAATATAATTATGTGCTTATCTTTCTCTGTTGTGTGCTTTCTCAGCTTCCTTAAAGAAATTGGTACATTTCTTGCGGCTATCTTTCCATACTATCTTTTTTTCTTGACTGGCGTTCTTGTAAAGCCTTTTCCGCTTGACAACTTATATAAATACAATCGTCTTCCAGAAGTCCTTTTAAAGCATAAGATGGAGTGTTCGGGTTATTTGCTACATAGTTACGAACATCATCGTCTTCGTCTTTTGCAAGCTTTGCTAAAATCTTTGATGTGGTGTTTTCGTGTGAAGCAACACCTACACGAACATTAAAATTTTCGTCAGTAGAGAGTGTTGCAAGTTCCTTTGCAAGAGTGTTCGGATTTTCGGCAACACCTATACGAACATCGTCATTTTCATCTGACACCAATTTTGCAAGCGTTTCGGCAGACGTGTTCTCGTTATAAGCAACACCTATACGAACACGCTCTTCTTCGTCTGATACCAATTCTGCAAGTGCTTCGGCAGGTGTGTTATCATTCCATGCAACGCCTCTACGAACGCCTGAGTGTTCGTCCTTTGCGAGTTTAGCAAGGGCTTTCGCAGGTGTGTTCTTGTTATCTGCGACCTCACTACGAACTTCATAATCTTTATCATCTGCAAGCCTTACAAGTGTTTCTACAGGAGTATTTTTGTTCCAAGCAACAGATGCACGAACCACTTCACTTTCGTCTTCAGCAAGCATAGCAAGCACTTCAGCGGGTGTATTTTTGTTTTCTGCAACTGCATTACGAACATCTTCGTAATCGTCTTTTGCAAGTATAATAAGTGCTTCGGCAGGTGTGTTCTCGTTCCTTGCTACAGCTTCACGAATATTGTCATTTTCGTCATTAGCAAGTATTGCAAGTGCTTCGGCGGGTGTATTTTTATTTTTTGCTACAGCTTCCCGAACATCTTCGTAATCGTCTTTTGCGAGTATTGCAAGGGCTTTCGCAGGTGTATTTTTGTTATCTACAACTTCACAACGAACATTATAATCTTTATCACCCGCAAGTTTTACAAGTGTTTCTACAGGAGCATTCTCGTTCCAAGCGACAGATACACGAACCTTTTCGCTTTCGTCCTCAGCGAGCATTGCAAGTATTTCAGGTGATGTATTCGGATTAGATGCGACAGCCGCACGAATATACTCGTCTTTGTCCCGTGCAAGTATGGAGAGAGTTTCGGCAGGTGTTTTTTCATTTATTGCCACTGCTTTACGAACGAAAGGTGCATTGTCAGTAGCAAGTTCGATTAACGATTCTACAGGAACATTTTTATTTTGAGCTACTTGTACACGAACATAGGGGTCTACGTCATAAGTTAGTGTTCTTAACAATTTTGCAGGTGTAAATTTATTCCAAGCTACAGCTTCACGGACACGAGGGTCTTCATCGGTGGCAAGTAATGCTAATATACGAGGCGGTGCATCATATCTGGCAACGGATATACGGTCTTCTACACATTTGCTATGTGCAAGCTCTACTAAATTTTTTAACGTTATTTCACGCCCATAAAAATTTATTGTTATGTTTTTATCTGATACAAGCGTTGCAAACACTTCAGACGGAGTGTTCTCGTTCCACGCAACCAATTCTTTTACATTCTTTTCACAGTTGAACATTTTGTCTTCTGAAAGCATATCAAGTACCTGAGAAGTAGTGTGTGAATTTTTTGCATTCGCATAACGTATATCATTGCCTTCTTCTTCAGCGAGACGTTTAAGAGCGGATAGAGATTGTTGATTGCGCTGATTCGTTGCTACCGCAAAACGAATAATGTCTTCGTTTTCATTTTTATTTTCATTTTTATCTTCAGCGAGAAGTTCAAGAAGTGTTTTTTTCATAATGGTTTCCTTTCATCATTTACTTGGTTTGTTAAGAAAGCACCGCTTTCTAAAATATTTATGGTTCATTAAGACACATAAGATAAAAAATGTTATATTAATTCTTTTCCACTTCTCTTGGCATCTAATTTGTGTTTTGCAAGATTCTTTGATGCCTCCTCTTTGACGTAAGCATCTTTGTCTCTTACAAGTTTTCCTAAATCTTTAGCCGAAGTGTTTTTGTTGCAGGCGACCATATAACGTACATCTTCTTCTTCGTCTTTTGCAAGAGGCGAGAGTATTTCGGCAGTTGTGTTTTCGTTTTGTGCAACCTCATATCGAACGCCACTATCTTCGTCTTTTGCAAGCATAGCAAGCAATTCGGTAGGTGTGTTTCTGTTTCTCACTACAGCCGCACGAACATCAGGCTCTTTATCACTTGCAAGCACTTTAAGTGCTTCAATTGGTAATTTTTCGTCACCTGCAATTTTCAAACGAATACTATAATACTCATCATCTGCAAGTGTTGCAAGCACTTCTGAAGGAGTGCTTTTATTATAAGCGACCTCTAAACGAACGCCTCTGTTTTCGTCTTTAGCCAGTGTTGCAAGCACGTTGGCGGGTGTATTTTTATTTCTTGCTACAGCAAGACGAATATCAGGGTGTTCATCTTGTGCGAGTATAGAAAGCAACTCTACTGATGTTCTTTTACTCCACGCTAAGTCAATTTTTCCCTTATAAGAGAGCTTTTTTATGTCTATCGTATTCATTTTGACTTTTCCTTTCTTGTTGGGTTTAAAATTCTTCTATAATATTTATGGTTCATTATGTCACATAACAAAACTGAACATATCAAACAATTACCTTTACATACTGGCTTTGCTTTTCTCTTTGCGTTCATTAAAAGCGTCTTCAGCCGTTTTACTTACCAATACGTTTTTATCCTTTGTAAGCACAGCAAGCACATCAGCAGATGTATTTCTGTTGTTGGCAACAGTTCTACGAACATCACTATCTTTATCTTTTGCAAGCATAGCAAGCACATCAGCAGAGATGCTTTCGTTTTCAGCAACTGCCACACGAACCCGCCAGTCCGTATCCTGTGCAAGTACAGCAAGTGCTTCTTTTGGTGTATTCTCATTTCTTGCAACAGCCCAACGAATCCACGCTTCTTTATCACTGGCAAGCATAGCAAGTGTTTCAACACTTGTATTTTCGTTTTTTGCAACGGCACTACGAACCTGCCATTTCTCGTCCTGTGCAAGCATTGCAAGTGCATCAACAGATGCGTTTTCATTTAATGCAACAGTTTGACGAACCCACAAATTCTCGTCCTGTGCAAGCACAGTAAGCTTTTCTACAGGCGTATTCTTGTTTCCTACAACAGTACAACGCACCTTATAGTTCTCATTTTCAGCAAGTATGTTAAGTATCTCAACATCAGAAGTGCTACGAGCCAAGTCTTTAAGTTCTTCTTCAGACATTTTGCTTATCTTTGACAAAAGGTTTTCGTTATTCATATTGATTCTCTTTCTACAACAAATTTGTGTTTACACTTGATTTATGTCCCATTAAATCACATTGCAAACCTTAACGTATCAGACAGTTATCTTTCAATACAGTTTTTGCTTCTTTCTTTGCCTTTTGAAAGAGCCTTGATTGCCGCTTCGCTTACCCATTCGTTGCTGTCTTTTGAGAGCATAACAAGTGTTTCGACACTTGTATTTTTATTATCTGTAACCATACAACGAACATCAACATCTACATCTTTTGCAAGCATAGCAAGCACATCAGCAGGAGTATTGATGTTTCCTGCAACGGCATTACGAACACGCCACATCTCGTCCTGTGCAAGCATAGCAAGCACATCAATAGATGTATTTTCATTTTCGGCAACCGCCCAACGAACACCATTATCTTCATCTTTTGCAAGCACAGCAAGCATATCAACAGATGTATTTTCGTTTAATGCAACCTCACTACGGACATCGGCATCTTTATCTTGTGCAAGCATAGCAAGAGTTTCGATACTTGTGCTTTTATTTTCCGCAACGTCAATACGAACCCGCCAGTCCGTGTCCTGTGCAAGTATGGTGAGCAGTTCTATAGGTGTATTCTTATTTCTTGCAACAGCCTTACGAACATAACAATCTTTATCTTTTGCAAGCATAGCAAGTACATCAGCAGATGTGTTTTCATTTTCTGCAACAGCCCCACGAACCCAACAATGCTTGTCTTGTGCAAGTACAATAAGTAATTCAATAGGAGCGTTTACATTTTTTGCAACAGCACAACGAACATCAATATTTACATCTTTTGCAAGTATAGCAAGCAACTCTGCCGATGTTTCATTATTCGATGCTAAATCAATTTTTTCTTCATAAGAGAGTTTGTTTATGTCTATCGTTTCCATTTTGATTTTTCCTTTTTGAGTGTAAAATGTATTCACACTATTTATAGTTCATTAAGCCATAAGCAAATGCCATGACAATTATAACTATTAGTCGGCTACAATAAGATTTATTAAACTCGTTAAACGGTTCTGTAACATTTTGCCGCACAGAAATAACCGTTGACAGTAAAGTAAGTGTAGATATTTCCGATACTGCCATGACGATTTTCCATAAATCGTTTGCTCTGCCGAGAAGCATAAACCATAAAAAACATAGGGATATACATAAAATCGAAAGGTAATATCATCTGAGCTATCAAAAATTCTTTTATGGTTCAGTAAACGGTATATTGCTTTATTGACACTGAGTAAATTTATCACAGTAACTATAATGAACGGTATAGTCTCTAACGATTCCAGTAGCATATTTTTTCTCCATTCTATCATATCTGACTGTGTATATCAATTCAAGATGCAACATTGCGTTGCTTTTTATGCTATTTATTTAAGCATACAAAACACATAGCCCCACCGAGGTATCGTTTCCTTAGTGGGGCTTGTAAATACATTATTTGCCGTTATGAGTGTTGTAGTATTCAAGAGCCTTGCAGACATAATCCTCAGTTTCGTTTTTCGGTATGCTTTTAGGAATAAAGCTCTTTATTCTTTCGCTTTTGAGTACAAACTTGTTTTTGCTTGTGCTTTCTTCACACATAATCGAAGAAATTACTTCTGCTGTCAGTTTATTAGTGTCTGCAAAGCGGTGCATTTTTTCAGCTTGTGCCATTGAAGGAGTAACGCCCGTATCGTTTATTTCTTTCAATATCAACTTCTGTATATCCTGAGAAAAATACGAAATATCTATGGCAGGACGCATTTTAAGACTACCTGTGTCAACAAGGTCGAGCAGTTCGGGGATAAGTTCAGTAAGCCTTATATATCTACGAATCTGACTCTGACTATCGCCTGACTGTTCGCTGATAACCTGTACTGACTCTTTACCGCCGTTTTCATCTTCAACAAGGTCTGTTCTTTTACCCTGTCTCTTGATAGCGTCAAGGCGCATTTTGTATGCAAATGCCAATTCCGAAGGAAGTAGCCGTGTGCGCTGATAGTTGCTTTCTACCATTCTCACAATGGCTTCTTCATCAGTCATTTCTACTATATCACAGCGGAGAGTAGAATAACCTGCAAGCTCGCTTGCTCTTTTTCTGCGATGTCCTGAAATAAGAGTATATCTGCCGTCTTTCCTTTCCATTACGGTAGCGGGTGTTATTACTCCGTTTTCCTTTACGCTCTCTACAAGACGTTGCATATCTTCGTCATCACGTACTTTAAAAGGGTGATTTGGGAAATCGTCAATAAGGTTTATAGGTATATCCCTTATCTTCGATATTTTATCGTTATCTCTCTGCTCCTGCGATGAAAAAATATCATCGAACGATTTCAAAGAGAAATCTGTATTCTTAGCCATTATTCAGTACCTCTTTTACAAAACTCTCATAAGCCTTTGCGACCGAGCTGTTAGGTTCATAAGCATAGATGCTCATACCCTTTGAAGAAATCTCAGCCGCTTTTATTGCTTTCGGTATAGTCGTATCAAACACGGTTATGTTTCTGCCGAAGTTTTCTCTTATGATGCTTATTGTGCTTTCAGCCAAATTTGTTCCTGTATCCACAAGAGTTATCAGAATACCGCCGATTGTAAGATTCGGATTGATGTTCTTTCTTACCTTCTGGAAAGAACCCAGAATACCTGTTAAGCCCTTTGCCGCTAAATAGTGTGCCTGAACAGGAATAATAAGGCTGTCAGCCGCTGAAAGTGCATTGATTGTAATTAGCCCAAGTGAAGGCATACAATCAATGATTATGTAGTCGTAACCGTCTTTCAATTCGTTAATATAATTTGACAGTATGCGTTCACGACTCATCTCGTTAGCAAATGTCAGTTCAATTGACGAAAGAGAAATATTTGCAGGAATAAGGTCAACACCTTCATTGTGGTGTAAAATACAATCACGGGGATTTGTAAGAGTGTCTTCTACAACTTCTTTCAGTTTTGTCGTTAACGTTAAATCCATTCCATCTGTATCCTGCCAACCGAGGCAGGCTGATAAGTCGCCCTGTGGGTCTGCATCAACAAGCAGTACCTTCTTTCCTGCTCTTGCAAGACCGATGCCGAGATTAACTGCGGTGGTGGTTTTACCGACACCACCTTTCTGATTGCATATTGCAATCACTTTACAATTGCTCATTGTCTTTTTCCTTTCTGACCTATCTTATTTAAAGCAGTCATTAAAATCATATATAAAATGTAAAATCGTATATTAGATGAGTATGTTTTTTCATCTGCCCTGATTATAGCATTTTGTAATGCAATTGTCAATACAAAACCCGTATAGACAACTGCATTTTTTGAAAAAAATATTATTTTTTGTTCTTTAATTTTTCTCTGCGTTCGATTTTTTTAAAATAACTATCTATGATTATCCGCATCAAATAAGACAATGTTAGATTTTCTTGAACGGAAAGTTCTTTCAAGCGAGCTTTCTGTTCTTTAGGAATGTATACTGACAATGTAGCCCTTTCGTTTTGCGTACTTCTCATTTTCAAAACCCTCTTTCTTTGAAATTTCTCTAATAATATAATAACATCAAATGCTCGAAAAGTCAACAATAATGCTAACATTTTGCAAGCAAAAAACGTCAAAATATAGTGTAAATAAGCAAAATGTAAAAACAAGAATGTAAAAATTGAAATGTCGATAACAATAAAAGCACCCCACGTTAGTAAGAGTGCTTTCACAGTATATTACAAAAGATGTGTAATTGTACTTTTGATAAAGTGGTTTGTGCGACAGTCGTTTTTGTCTACGATTCTTGTGGTTATCTTTCTTCGCTAATTTTGTTGTTTGCCTTTTGCTCTTTAAGGTTTTTGTTTGCTTCCCTTCTTACACAATAATCTTTGTCTTTAGACAAAGATTTAAGCATTCCAAGTGGTGTACTTTTATTTGTGGCGACACCTTCACGAACAAAAGCGTCCTCGTTATTTGCGAGTGAGATAAGTAAACTCAAAGGAGTCTTTTTGTTTCTTGCTACATCATAACGAACGCATACTTCCTTGTCAGTCGCAAGTGTTTCAAGAATATCTACAGGAGTTTTTTCGTTGCAAGCAACGCCGCCACGTATTTCCCAATCTTCATCTTTAGCAAGTAAAACAAGCGTATCCGTAGTTGTATTAGGATTGAAAACAACGGTATAACGGACACTGTTATAATTGCTTCTTGCAAGCTCTGCTAATGTTTCGGCAGAAGTGTTCTTGTTTTCTGCTACATAAACATGAACTAACACATCTTCATCGTTGGCAAGCAGAGCCAATGTCTCAGGTGATGTATTTATGTTTTTCGCCACTGATACACGAACACACTTTTCTGTGTCTGTAGCAAGCTCATTAAGTGTATTTGCACTTGTGTGAGGATTGCTTGCAACCGCCCAACGAACTAACACGTCATTTTTCTTAGCAAGCAATGCGAGAGATTCCATAGATGTGTTTTCGTTTCTTGCAACATTTTCGCAAACAACACACTCTTTATCATTGGCAAGCACAGCAAGTATATGAGATGGTGTACTTTTGTTCTTAGCCACAGAGCAACGAACAACAAAATCTGCGTCCTTCGAAAGTTTTTCTAAGATGTAAGATGGTGTATGCTCATTCTCTGCTACAGCCATACGAACACGAATATTTTCATCTTCAGCAAGTGTTTCAAGCACTTCAGACGGCGCATTCGGATTCATAGCTACAATAAGTTTAGCGTATTTGTCTTTAGCAAGAGCTGCAAGGATTTCTGGTGGCGTGTTGATATTACGTGCCATTTCGTCTTTTTTTCTATAAGAAATATTGCTTATTTCTAAAGTGTTTTCCATTTGGTTTTTCCTTTCTACAGTGATTTATGTTTACATTTTATTTATGTGCCGTTAAGCCACATAACAAAACTGAACGCTTCATACAGTTATCTTTCAATATTGTTTTTGCTTCTTTCTTTGCGTTCTTTAAGAGCTTCTTCAGCTTTTTCGCTTACCCATTCGTTGTTGTCTTTTGAAAGCGTAACAAGTGCTTCCTTTGGCGTATTCTCATTTTCTGCAACCGCACAACGAACAATAATATATTCATCTTTTGCAAGCATAGCAAGCACATCAGCAGATGTATTTCCGTTTGTGGCAACTGCTGTACGAACATCATAAACATCGTCATTTGCAAGTACAGCAAGCAACTCAGTAGTGGCACTTTCGTTTAACGCAACCTGTTCACGAACCGACCAATTCTCGTCCTGTGCAAGAACAGTAAGAATTTCAATAGGAGTGTTTTTATTTCTTGCAACGGCATTACGAACATCTCTGTTTTCGTCTTTTGCAAGCATAGCAAGCACTTCAGCAGGTGTATTGCTATTGTTGGCAACCGCCCAACGAACCCAACTATCCTCGTTCTGTGCAAGAACAGCAAGAATTTCAATAGGAGTGTTTTTATTTTCTGCAACAGTTCTACGAACATGACAACTCTCGTCATTTGCAAGCAGAGCAAACACTTCAGTAGGTGTGTTTCTGTTGTTGGCAACAGCACAACGGACACCAATTTTTTCATCTTGTGCAAGCAGAGCAAGCACATCAGCAGTGGTGCTTTCGTTTAATGCAACCTGTTCACGAACCGACTGATTCTCGTCCTGTGCAAGAGCAGTAAGAATTTCAATAGGAGTGTTTTTATTTCTTGCAACATCACTTCGAACCCAGCATATTTTATCACTGGCAAGCATAGCAAGCACATCAGCAGATGTATTTCCGTTTGTGGCAACCTTACTACGAACATCTCTATCTTCGTCTTTTGCAAGCATAGCAAGTACATTGGCAGACGTATTTCTGTTCCAAGCAACAGCCAAACGGACATCATCATCTTCGTCTTTTGCAAGCATAGCAAGTATATCAGCAGATGTGTTTTTGTTCCAAGCAACAGATGCACGAACCACTTCACTTTCGTCTTCAGCAAGCATAGCAAGCACTTCAGCAAGTGTATTTTTGTTTTCTGCAACTGCACTACGAACACGAATATCTTCATCTTTCGCAAGTGTTGCGAGTATAAAAGGTGGTGTGTTAGAATTAGAAGCTACTGCACAGCGCACTTTTAAATAATCGTCAGAAGCAAGCTGTATTAAGACTTCTTCTGGTACATTTGCCTGCGCAACTGCATAACGAGTTTCATCTCCGTCTTTTGCAAGCATTACAAGTGCTTCAACAGGTGTGTTTTCATTCCATGCTACAGCTTCACGAATCCGAGGGTCTATATCCTGCGCAAGAACGGCAAGTATTTTTGCGGGTGTCTTAACGTCCGTTGCTAAATTGTGCTTTTCCTCATAAGAGAGGTTCTTCAGGTACATTGTTTTCATTTTATTTTTACCTTTCTGTTGGGTTTAAAATTCTTCTATAATATTTATAGTTCATTAAGCCACATTACAAACCTTAACGTATCAGGCAGTTATCTTTCAATACTGGTTTTGCTTTTTTCTTTACATTCTTTAAGAGTGTATTCAGCCGATTTGCTTATATATACGCTTTTATCCTTTATAAGCATAATAAGCGTATTATAAGAAGTATTCGGGTTGTTTGCAACAGCCAAACGGACATCATCATCTTTGTCTTTTGCAAGTATATCAAGTGTATCAGCAGATGTATGTTTGTTTGCGGCAACTGTTGTACGAACCTCATAATCTTTGTCTTTTGCAAGCATAATAAGCACATCAGTAGGAGTATTTTCATTCCATGCAACGACTTGACGAACCTCATAATCTTTGTCTTTTGCAAACACAGCAAGCATTTCAGCAGATGTATTTCTGTTTGCGGCAACCGTACACCGAACTTCATAGTTCGCATTTATAGCTAACATATTAAGCATCTCGGCATCAGAAGTGCTACGAGCCAAGTCTATAAGCTCTTCTACGGACATTTTACTTATCTTTGATAAAATGTTTTCTTTTTTCATATTGTTTCGCCCTTTCTACAACGAATTTGTATTAAGTCACATTACAGAACTTAACGTATCAAACGATTATCTTTCAATACTGGTTTTGTTTTTTTCTTTGCCTTTTGAAAGAGCTTTAATTGCCGCTTTGCTTACCTGTTCGTCTGCATATTTTAAAAGCATAATAAGCGTATTTTGTGGCGTATGTGGGTTCATAGCAACTGCCTCACGAACATACCAATCTTCGTCTTCAGCGAGCATCGTGAGTATATCCGCACTTGTTTCGCAGTTTTCAGCGATTTTTGTACGAGTTAACCAGTGTTTATCTTTTGCAAGTGCTGTAATTATATTGACGGATATATTAGTATGTTCTGCAACTTTCATACGCACATCTACAAATTCATCTTTTGCAAGTACAGCAAGCACTTCAACGGGTGTATTTTTGTTTTCTGCAACTGCACTACGAACGCACCAATCCTTATCATTTGCAAGTGTGGCGAGTAATTCAGGCGATGCTTTTGTACTCTTTGCGGCACAAACACGTATTTCCCATACTTCATTTGTTGCGAGTGTTGCAAGTTCTTCTTTTGTTACAGCACTATCTTTAGCAATCATTTTCAATGTTTCAATTGAAGTATTGAGATTACCTATAACAAAGAGACGAACCCATTTGTTATCGTCCTGTGCAAGGTAAGAAAGTGTTCCGACAGGCGTGTTCTCGTTTTGAGCAACGGCAACACGTACCCAGTCCTCTTCGTCATTGGAGAGTTTATCGAGTATTTTAGACGGTGTGTTTCTGTTTTTTGCAACAGCTTCACGGACAACAGATTCTTTATCGTTAGCGAGTTTTATTAATATATCTGATGGTGTATTGCTGTTACCTGCGACCATACTACGAACATAGGCTGATTCATCGTTTGCCATTTCAGCTAACAACTCGGCGTTAGCTGTAGGATTCTCTGCAACCTCACAACGAATAATTTCATCTTCATTTATGGCAAGTTTTTTCAATGTGTCTATACTGGTATTTTTATTGTGAGCAACGTTACAGATAACAGCTAAATTGTCGCTTTTTGCGAGTTCGTCCAATATTTCTATACTGGCGGCGGGATTGTTTGCAACAGATGCTTGTACGTTCTTATCTTTTGAAGAAGCAAGAAAAGAGAGTGTTTTTAAAGAAGTGTTTGCATTTTTGGCTACAAAACAACAAACACTCCGTTCGCTATCTCTTGAAAGTTTGTCAAGAGTATCTGAGTCTGTTTGCGCATTTTGTGCCACTTCACAGCGAACCTCCCACTCTTCGTCATCTGCAAGCTTATCAAGGATACGATTACTTGTAGTCGGGTTTCTTGCAACTGTATCACGAATAAACACTTTTTTGTCCTTAGAAAGTTTATCAAGAATAATGTCAGTTGCCGAGTTGTTCTTTGCAACAAACATTCGAACATAAGGGTCTGTATCTTCCACAAGTATGTTAAGCACCTCAACATCAGAAGTGCTACGAGCCAAGTCTATAAGCTCTTCTTCAGACATTTTGCTTATCATTGATAAAATGTTTTCTTTATTCATATTGTTTTCCTTTCTACAACGAATTTGTATTTACAATAGATTTATGTACCATTAAACCACATTACAAAATAACACTTCCGCTCCATTGGAACGGAAGTGCCGATGATGTTATCTTTCTATATTTTGTTCTTTTTTTATTGTGCGTTCTTGAAGAGCTTCTTCAGCTTTTTCGCTTACCCATGCGTTGTTGTCTTTTGAAAGCATAACAAGTGCTTCCTTTGGTGTATTCTCATTTTCTGCAACCGCACAACGAACAAAAAAATATTTATCTTCTGCAAGCATAGCAAGCACATCAGCAGATGTATTTCCGTTTGCGGCAACTGCTGTACGAACCTCATAAACTTCGTCTTTTGCAAGTACAGCAAGCAACTCAGCAGAGGTGCTTGCGTTTAATGCAACCTGTTCACGAACCGACCAAACCTCGTCTTGTGCAAGAACAGTCAGAAATTCAATAGGAGTGTTTTTATTTCTTGCAACGGCACTACGAACCCACCAATTTTCGTCTTTCGCAAATATTGCAAGTCTTTCGTTACTTACATTCGGATTAGATGCAACAGCCGCACGAATATACTCGTCTTTTTCCTGTGCAAGCATAACAAGTATATCAGCAGATGTATTTCCGTTTGCGGCAACTGCTGTACGAACATCACAATCTTCGTCTTTTGCAAGCATAGCAAGCACATCAGCAGTGGTGCTTTTGTTTAATGCAACCTTTCTGCGAACCTGCCAGTCTATATCCTGTGCAAGTACAGTAAGTGCTTCTTTTGGTGTACTCTCATTTCTTGCAACAGCATACTGAACACGCCATTTATCATCTTTTGCGAGCATAGCAAGCACATTGACAGGAGTATTTCTGTTGTTGGCAACGTCACTACGAACCCAACAGTCTTTATCACTGGCAAGCATAGCAAGTATATCAGCAGATGTATTTCTGTTTGCGGCAACTGCTCTACGAACACGCCATTCATCATCTTTTGCAAGCATTGCAAGCGTTTCAGACTTTGTGCTTTCGTTTAATGCTACGCCTCTACGAATAGTGTATATTTTGTCTTTAGCAAGAACGGCAAGTGTTTTTGCGGGTGTTCCTTCGTCCGTTGCTAAATTGTACTTTTCCTCATAAGAGAGGTCATTCAGGTACGTTGTTTCCATTTTATTTTTTCCTTTCTGTTGGGTTTGATATTTTTCTATAATATTTATAGTTCATTAAGCCGCATTACAAACCTTAACGTTTCATACAGTTATCTTTCAATACAGGCTTTACTTTTCTCTTTGCGAGCTTTAAGAGCTTCTTCAGCTATTTCGCTTATCCGTATGTTTTTATCCTTAGTGAGTTTCAAAAGTAATTCTGATGGCGTATTTTTATTCAGCGCAACAGCTCTACGAACCCACCACTCATCGTCTTTTATAAGCAGTGCAAGTGTTTCAGGTGGAGTGTTTGGATTTCTTGCAACATTGCTACGAACACCCATTGATATATCCTTTGCAAGCAACATAAGCGTTTCAGCAGAAGCGTTTTTATTTCCTGCAACCTTGAAACGTACATCTTCGTGTCCGTCTTTGGCAAACTCAGCCAAAACGGTTGCAGTAGCACTTTTATTTTCTGCGGCTTCTGCACGTATCTGCCACACATCGTCATTTATAAGCAGTGCGAGTGCTTCAGGCGGAGAGCTTGGATTCCTTGCAACATTACTACGAATACCCCATGATATGTTCTTTGCAAGCAATATAAGCATTTCAGCAGAGGCATTTTTGTTTTGTGCAACCTCAAAACGTACATCTTCGTGTCCGTCTTTGGCAAGTTTATCTAATATCATTGCAGGAGCGTTTTTGTTTCCTGCAACTTCTGTGCGAACCTCTGAGTATTCGTCATTTGAAAGTTTTTCAAGTGTGCCAACAGAAGTATGTTCATTCCACGCAACACCTTTACGAACACACATTTTTTCATCTTCAGCAAGTATGTTTAGAATTTCAACGTCAGATGTGTCATAAGATAACAACTCACGCTCGTTTTCTGACATCTTGCTTATTTCTGTTAAAAGATTTTCTTTGTTCATATTATTCTTCCTTCCTGAAAAGACGTTTATATTTATATAAGTTTTATGTACCAATAAACCACATAACAAAAAACAACTTCCGTCCCATTGGAACGGAAGCGCAGAATATTCTTATTTTTCAATACCCCTTTTAACCTTATACTGCAAGAAGTCCCTTGCCTTTTTAGGTGTGGGAGTATGCCGCTTTTTCGGCAGTCATAAACTTATTCCTTTACCATTGATTTTTTTCTACGTTCTTCGAGACTCTTTTGTGCCTTTTTGCTAACCATTTCACTGCTGTCTTTAGTAAGCATTTTCAATGTTTCAATTGGCGTTTTGAGATTGCCTGCAACAGCAAGCCGAACTTCAGAAAATTTGTCTTGTGCAAGCACAGAAAGCAATACAACAGGTGTGGTTATGTTTTCTGCTACACATCTACGGACATAGGTGCTTTCGTCTTTGGCAAGATTCGTTAATGCTTCTGTTGGCGTATTATTGTTAATTGCAACCATACTACGAACGTATTCAGATTCATAGTTAGCCATTTTAGCTAATAACTCAGCATCGGCATTTGGATTTTGTGCTACGCCACAGCGAATAACCTCATCTTCATTTCTGGCAAGTATTTTCAACGTATTTATACTGGTGTTTTTGTTACGAGCAATGTTACTGAGAACATTTAAATCACTGCTTTTTGCGAGTTCGTCCAATATTTCTGTACTGGTGGCGGGATTGTTTGCTACAGATGCCTGTAGATTTTTATTTTTTATAGAGGCGAGAAAGGAGAGAGTTTCTAAAGGAGTATTTGCATTTTCAGCTACAAAGCACTGGACTCTCCAATCCCTATCTCTTGCAAGGTTGATGAGAGTATCCGAATTTGTTTGTGCATTTCTTGCCACTTCGCAACGAATACACCAATCCTCTTCATTTGCAAGCTCATCAAGTATATGACTGCTTGTGGTTGTATTTCTTGCAACATTAGTACGAACAAACACATCTTTGTCCTTAGCAAGTTTACTAAGCGTTGCCAATGAAGTTTTTGTATTTAGTGCAACAGCTTCACGAACCCATTTAACCTCGTCATTAGCGAGTTTGTCTAACGAATTTGTATCAGTGCATGGGTTCTGAGCGACTGCTTCACGAATACTCCAATTTTTACAGTTTACGAGTTTTTTGAGTGCATTGACAGAAACATTATTGCGACTTGATGCGATTACATAACACACATCGTAGTCTGTATCATCAGCAAGCATTTCAATTGTTTTAACACTGGTATGAGGATTTTCAACTACAGCTAATCGTACATCAGGACTTTCGTCTTTTGCGAGTTTAAAGAGAATAATCTCAGTTGCCGAGCAGTTTTTAGCAACAAACTCACGCACATAAGGTTCTGTATCTTCAGCAAGTATGTTAAGGACTTCAATATCAGTTGTTTCATAAGCCAAACCCATACGTTCTTCATCATCGAGTTTGCTTATTCTTGTTAAAAGATTTTCAATTCTATTCATATTATTGTTCCTTTCTGAAAAGCATTTATATTTACATTAGATTCATGTATCATTAAGCCACATGGCAAAAAGCAACTTCCGTTCCAGTGGAACAGAAGTTGCCGTGCTTATAAAATTGCGTGTGTATCAGCAGGAAGCTTTTTTAATCATATCAAGCTTTTCTGCAATTATTGTCTTGTCGATAAAGCCTTCTTTTGTGTTCCGAGTGTATTTGTCTATACAAGATAAACAAAAATCAACAAGAGCCTCATAATTGTTAGGTATCGTGGCAAGAGCCTTATCTACAATTGCACTTGCATTACTGCGGGCTATCTGTGTACAAACATCTGGTGTATCGGCTATGTTTGCCGCTGAAACGTTATACACAAGAGAGTCAATCTCCACAGGATACCATTCGTTGTTGTCTGTTGTTACGATGTCACCCTTGATAATTCCCTTTACACAAGGGTTTTCAAGGGACATAAAGCAATAAACGGTGTCATTGATGTTAAATCTGTTCATAATCATATTCCTTTCTTACATTGAACGAAACTTTGCCATTGGTGTATTTGAAATCACGAGAGAATATATGTTCGTTCCCTCGAATATCAGTGAATTGTTCATATAATCTGACGGTATCTGAAATATCCGTTCCATCATATATGAGTGATTTGCATAAATCCGATTCAAGCAGTTCTTGTACAACTGATGAAGCCTGTTTTTTTGTAATTTCTATTTCTTCTTTTTTCCTTTCAATGCTTTTTCTGCTGTCCAAAATGAAATTTTCTTTATCATTCTTAACCAACTCCTCATAAACAGGTATCTGTCTTTTGAGTTCTTTACGAAATGACGGTTTGAAAGCATATTTCAGCATTGCTATAAATTCATTGTTATTTGGGAAAGCGGCTGTTGCTTTATCAAAGAAACCGCCTTTTTGCGTTTTGTATAGCCATTGCAGATGTTTTCCGTATTCAGTTCGCTCATTATAATCCGCAAGGAAATTATCAATAGAACATTCTACCGCTCTTTTCTTGTCATCAATAACGTCAGTAAAAGCAGGAGCGTAAACACGGATATTACCACGACAAAAAGCGAATCTTTCCCAATAGAATACAACAAATATTGAAGTTCCATCAACTTTATAAAGAGAAAAATTTGTTTCTTTTTTCAATTCTTCTGCCAAAGCCAAAGGCATAAAGGCATTGTTAATAGAAAATGCTTCAAAGCGTGGAAACATCTCTATAATTTTTTTATTGACTATTTCTTCGCTTATTTGTCGTATTCTTTTTAATGTTCTGAAAGCCACATAACGATTGGCTGTTAGATGAGCAAGTTCGTCTTTGCCGCTTTCCAACGATTTTTCGAGTTTCAAAATTTCATCTATTACAGCATCAAAAGAAAGAACAGTCGCTTTATCCGTTTCTGGTGGTGTATGACCGAGTGAGACCAATTGTGTGCTTGCACTGTCTCGTACATATAAATTTCCATCTTGACATAAGTGAAGGAGCAGGTCTATATCTTCGGTGGTATGTGCGACCACCCACCGAACATCAGAGTCTTCATCGTTTACAAGTATGTCAAGACCATAACCTTTTCTTGCAACCTCTTTTCTTACGAAAGAACTCTTATCTTTAACAAGTATATCAAGACCATATCCTTGCTTTGCTACTTCACATCTTACGATGGCAGACGTATCATTTACAAGAACATCAAGCTTATATCCTTGCTTTGCAAGCTCCGCACGAACACGGGCATCTTTGCTTACTAATAACTTATCAAGAATTTCGATGCTATCCTGTTTTATATTATTTTCCATATCGTAAATCCTTCCAATGTGGGAACAAAACGACCATGATATATACACTTATTCTTTTCTGTGTCTATTTCATATAAATCAATTTTGTAATTGCCTATCAGTTTATATAGCTGTGTTGCAAAAAAACTTATCTCTTTTCTGTATTTTTCTTTTTCAGGCTCAAATGTGTCAGAAAATTTGTGCGTTAATAGTGAAATGGTTTTTGAATCCCATCTAAAAACAAAACCTATCGAATTTGAAAAAGTAAACGCTGAGAATCTTTTGTCGTTTTCAAAATCCTTTAAAACGCTATCTGCGAAATTAACAGGTTGGAACAACCGCTCGATTTGATATAAGGTACAAGGTGTTCGTAAAAAGCGGAACATCTCACTTAATAAGTTTGATGTAAGACCTGTTTCAGAACCATTATCAATATCATATAAGTCGGAAAGCTCCTCAAAAGACGGAAAAACATTTTCAAGAATATTTCTTTCTTTTTCTCGAAGCAGTTTTATTTCATTATGTATTTGTTTCAATTCTTCAAGTTTTGAAGAAGAATTTATACTTTTTTCTTTGTAATTAGGAGATACCGCATCTAAAAGAGATACGGAAGGAAGAAAGTCGTTTCTGAAAGAAGGAAGGCATATATCTATGTTTGCGTATTTAATCTTAGCAAGATGTCTCATAACAGCCATAGAATATAACGAACCAAAGCTATCCGCTTTAGAAGCGAGCCAAAGAAGTAATTCTACGGTATTGACAGGAAGTGAATTTTTTAATTGTTCAATTTCATTTTCTTTATATTCAATATACGCCTCTCTATTAGGAAATACATCTTCGGGTACTATAAACACACTATCTTCGCCTTTGGTTCGGATTTTATATAACCTGTTCGCTGTTTCAGGTGAAGAAAAAGGCGTTTCTTCTATAACACCGTATCTGAGCTTATCAGGTGATTCTAAACAGTTTGTGTGGCAAAAAGCTACACAGTCCCCTACTTGGTAATTATCAAAACATGGTTTTTCGTAGCACGATATTTCTTTATTTCCTGCACCATTACGCTTTTCCAGAATAGCATCATATACGATATTTTCGTGATTCGAGTACAATTCCTGAGAAACAATATCAGACAGATAACCGATAAGTTCTTCTATGTCATCTGGCAATGTAGCTTCAATAGCTTTTACCTTCTGTTCTGAAATTTTTGTTTGATATTGCACACAATCGTTATAATCTTTGAAAAGCACTTCTTTATTGAGTGTTTTAACGCCTGCCGCTTCAAATTTAACAGCAAATTTGTTGTTGCATTCTAAGGCAACAATTTCGCCGTTATCAACGAACATATCATCTATTACAGAAAAAACATTGTCACCAATATGTAAAGTATCATCATCTACAACAACTTCACGAAAATTCATATTTCTACCTTCCTTTACAAGTTGATAATTCTTCGTCTTATATAACGAAGAAGTCCATGCGAAAGTATCAACTTTTCTTATCTTATTGCTTTTTTTAGAACAACCAGTAATTAGTATAGGTGTTGAAGTAAGGCGGGTCTTTTTATCGTAAAAAACTATAGCATACCATTCGTCTGCTTCTTCAAAAGAAGAATTATCAATGTATATATTACTTTTACGTCTTTCAATCACGTCTTTTCCGTCATTCTTGAATTTAGCGGCAAAAGTCGAAACATCTTTATAAATAAGTGATATGAATTTGTAATAAGAAATTTTTCTGCCGTCAAATTTATAATATTTTCTGTTTTCATATTGGCTTTTCAAGCTTTTTGCTTCTATTATTGCTAATAATGAAAACAAAAAGGAAATCACAAGGAGCGAAGCAATAATAATGAGCTTCATCACCTTACCAAGCTCTGTATTGCAAACAAGAAGATAATAAATATTACAAATTGAAAAAAGCGGGAAAATCACAAAGCCCAAAATGCCGTATATGTATTTCTGCAAAGACATTTTTGTCCGTAGCTTATTTGCCAAATCTTCAAATTCGGTTGTAGAATCAGCGAGTGTATAATCCACACCACGCTCTTCTAACAGCTTTTCAAATTTATTCATAAACTGTTTCCTTTCACGTCACTTGTCATCACAATCGTCACAAGTACAGGTGTGTTCGTTCCATAACCGCTCTGCTTGTTGAAGTGCAGAAATGAATATATGCAAAGACTGTTTGTTGCAAAACATCAATTCTACTCTCGGAGAGTCTATATCTGAAACATCTATGGTTTCTCCTGCCTTACAAGGTGTTTTCAAATCACCTATTATTACGCTCAGATTGCTTTTTATGCGTTTTGACATACCAATATCAACATATTTGTCGGAAAATCCGTTGCTATCACGCATTCCTATTATTATCGGGTAATTGTAATTCTTCATCGTATCCTTCCTTGCCTAACTTATCCGTTAAATAACAAACCCATCGCTAACAAGAAAAAAATAATTATAAAACTCATTGAAACTGTAAAAATACACGCTAAACACATAATCTTAATGGTTTCTGCAATATACTGAAAAATTAGCGAAACATCTTCTTTGATTATGTTATATGTTCCTTCGGGAAGGTATGCTATTTTTACCTCAGTGCAGTTTGCATCAAGGCTGAATACAGTAGAAGATGTAATATCCGTTGTATCAGAACCAATGTACTCGTAAACGCCATTAGCATTTTTCTTTGCCACTATATATTTGTTAGTTTTTGTATTCTTTAGAACAAACGGGGCTTCCTTTGTAAGAGTTCTTTTCTTTTTCTTAAAAAGCATTAATAATCAACTCCTTCGGTTCGATAGATTGTCAAAACACCATTTCATAGCCGTTAAGATGAAATAGATAGGCTAACACGCCTATAAGTAACAACGTTGCAATGTCGTAAATTGCTTTTACATTGATTATTTCTATATACTTTTGTAGCCTGTGTGCAATAATTATATCCGTTGCCACAACTAAGCCGCTTAATATAATCACAATCGTTGTCATAAAAGATTTATCGCTGAAAATTGCAAATAGTGCTGTTAGCGGCAATAAAACAGTATTGAAAAACCACTTTTCTTTTGATACATTAAGAGAATATTCGTCTTCGAGTTCGTTATACTCTCTTTTGCACAGAAAGCTATATACGCCCTTTTTCATAAGAATAGGACAAAATAAATTCAAAAGAATTTTGAAAAGCAAGACACCTGTAATGATGCCGAAATAAATATACATCATATTTCAGCACCTGCCTTGAAAGCATACACGCTGAAATCTTGATAACTATTATGTGCAATCCCTTCACTATTGAATTGCTTGTTATGAAATGTTGTAAGAATGTCAACGATAAAACATTTTTCCTTGTTAGAAAAATAAGACGCTACTTCTTCTCTTAGCTCGGATAATGAATTAAAGTCCTTGCTTCTTTGGTAGCGTCTTATGTATAAAGAGTATACCATATTCAATTCCCCTTTTCTCTGTTTCCCTTGTTTGTTACTGCCTATATTATAGCATATTGTAATGCAAATGTCAATACAAAGCACTTTACTGCATAAAAGTGCTTGACAAAAACACATAAATGTAGTACAACGTACTATAGAAAGGAAGGTTGTTATGGCATTTTCAATAAGATTAACAGAACAGGAAAAAAAGCTTGCTGAAAGCTATGCAAAGTTGCATTCACTATCTTTAGGAGAGGCATTTAAAAAAGCGTTGTTCGATAAAATTGATGAGGAATTTGATGTTGCCGTATACGATGAAGCTTATAAAGAATACGAGAAGAGCGGCAAGAAAAGTCGTCCTATTGCTGAGTTGTGGAAGGAACTCAATCTATGAAGTATAAGGTTGAATTTACATCTGGTTTTAGTAAAGAGTTCAAAAAACTTGATAGATATACAATGCTTTTTATAAAGGCGTGGATTCAAAATCATCTTGAAGATTGTGAAAATCCAAGACAATACGGAAAAGCTTTAAAAGGAAATAAAAGCAATAGTTGGCGGTATCGGATAGGAGATTATAGGCTTATCTGTGACATTCAAGACGGGAATTTAGTAATTCTTGCACTGCCTATAGTTCATCGTAGAGAAGCCTATGACAAAAGAAGTAATCGCTTGAATAACTAAAGCGTAAAAAAGACCTCTCTTTTTAGAAAGGTCTTTTTCTATAGTGTTTGATACTTTTGAGTGGTTTGACGGCTTCTGATTACTGCAAGCCCTTAAAATCAAAAAACTATTGACAGTGTACAAATAAGGTGCTATAATAAAGATAACAAGGAAACCACTACTATGTAGACGGTCATTCCGAGCAAAAATGGTTCTTAATTATGCTTGCGTTTAACGCAAACACGAACCGCCTTGCTTTTAGCGGAAGCAGGCGGTTCTACTTTTATCCGATGTTTCTTTTTATACGACTTGTACGACTGAGCCGTATGTAATATAACATCGACAATAATGTTAAGCAGTTTAACTGCTATACCTAAGATATTGATAATATCTTCTATGTTCATAGTTGTCTCCCCCCTTTCGTAACAAAATAGATGAAAAGATTTGCTACGCTCGGAGTTTGACACCGCCTCATCTGTATATGTGATTCCCTTGTTGATATAATTGTACCATATATCAAAAAACTTGTCAAGACGAAAAAAACGCATGATAAAGCGATATGTAAATCTTACAAAAGAAGCAAAATAAACATAAAAATAAAAAAGACCTTTCTTAATTTGAGAGGTCTTTTTTTCTACAAGTGAATATTATTTGCTCAGAATGACAATAATAAGCTGAAGGGAAAACGAGATTATGATTCAAGTTGTTCGATGCGTTTGAAAACATCGTCTTCTATTTCGTGTATGCGGCTTTCAATTTGGTTTTTTACTTTTGCAGACAGTCCTTTGAACATAGGGCTAACGCCGAACATAGCATTCATAATAATTGCGGCAAATGCGTTTGCGTCAATCTCGGCTTTTTGCATATTATAATCTTGCACGTTAACAGAGCCTACTCTTAAATAATCATTTTTAAAATATTCTTTTTCGTGCAGTGCAATTTGCCACACATGGCGAAGTTCATGTGCAAGAGCAAAAGCAGAATCAAGTGTGAAGTCATTGTTCCGCATTACAATGCCGCCTACCATAGTAGCGGCAAGCTGTGTTTTTGTTGCCATTTGAGATTCATCGACTATAATGTTCGGTGCTTTAATACCCAAAATTTTGCTTATTTGCTCCGTTAAAAGAATAAATTTACGGTTTACAACCTGTTGTTTTTTACTGCTCATAAAAATCCCCCTTATTTTTTGTGCCTTTATTATAACATAACAGATTGAAGATTACAATATAAACCAAAATGCAACATTTGTTGCGATAACACACGATAGGTTACAGACACAAAGCTGTGTTACATTACAACGCATAAAACAAAGAAAAGGATACGATTTCTCGTATCCTTTATCTGTTTATCAGGAATTTTTATTTCTTATGAGTTCTGATAACTCTGTACTTCCTCTTGTGTTTGGCAGTAGGAGTTATCAATATGATACCTGTGCCAACGAAAGCGGCAAATGTCGCTATAGGAAGGACGTTATCATCGCCCAAGACACCTGTTTTCGGGTTATCGCCATTGTACATATTTGCAACAGCTACATCGCCCAAACGCTCGATTGTAAGTTCTTCATCAGCAGGAAGAATGTAACCCTTTGTGGCTTCGTTGCGTACTTCATGTATGGTGTATCGACCTGCACGAAGACCCTTGACGCTGATGATGCCGTTCTTATCGGTTATAAACTGCTCACAGTATTCCTGTCCTGTGTAAGCAGTACCCTTAATCTCAAATGTGAAGCCGTCAACTTTATTGTTGTAAGAAGTCTTCACAATTTTGATTTCGCCTTCTTCAGGCGAGTTGATAAATGTTCCTTTTCCCAATTCGTCATTTGCGATTGTGACGGTTTCACCGTTATTTACAATTTCAAAGTAATAGAAATTGACATCACGAATGAAATATTTGGGTGCTTTGGTTTCCTGTAAGTAATACTCGCCATAACGTAAGCCTTCATAGCGATAAACGCCTTTTTCTACTTCTGTGAGCTTTCCTACTTCTGTTTTCTTATCCTTTTCAAAGATTGTGAACTCTGCACCTGAAAGCTTTTCGTCAGGGTAATCTTCGTCAACCTTTGTGATTTCAACATTACCTGTTATCGGAGTTTCTACAAAGATAGGAGCATCTGTGTCCTTTTCCTTTTCGTTGAATACAGGTACTTCTGCACCTGCTTCTCCGATAGTAATAGGATAGTAGTTCTTGTCAACAAGGTAGCCCTTCGGAGCTTTTACTTCTTTTACAAGGTAGTTGCCATATTCAGCTTTATCAAGTACATAAACGCCTTTTTCAACCTCGTTAAGATTTGATACGAATGTATCAATTTCTTCTTCATAGGTCTTATTTCCGTTTACGTCCTTATAAACTGCGTATACTGCACCTGCAACGTAAGTAATCGTGTTGAACTCATCAACCTTATTAAGAACAATCTTACCATAAGGAGTGTTCTCCATTTGGGTATCAGTGTCTTCATTCCACTTAATCTCAATGTCTTTAGCATCGGGGAACAAGTAGCCTGTAACACCAGTTGTTACTTCTTCGACTTTGTATGTACCTATTCTCAGAGCAACTGAGATTTTACCTTCAGCGTCCGTTGTGAATGTTTCATCGTAAGAGACACCTTCGGGAAGTGTAGGAACATCAATAGAAGTAATTCTGAACTTCCAACCTTCAAGTACGCCGTCAGCAGACTTCTTTGTGATGTTGAGCGTACCTGTCATCGCACTGTTTTCAAGACCTTTACCCGCCTTTGTTTCAACATCAACGATTTTACCGTCTTCTGTGATACTGAAAGCGTGGAAATCTTCATCGAGAACGAAATTCTCAGGAGCTTTTGTTTCTTTAAGGAAGTAATTACCGTAGCGTAATCCTTCGTAAGTGTAGATACCCTTTTCTGTTTCGGTAAGAGTACCGATTACAGTGGTTTTATCTTCTGCGTAGATAGTGAACTCAGCTCCCGTAAGTTTGTTTTCGGGATAATCTTTATCCACCTTCGTGACTTGCACTGTTCCAGTGACAACTTCTTCTATATAGATAGAAGTACCATCATCTGTTACAGTATTGTAGATATGACGTTCAGCATTTGCTTCATTTATATCTACAGGATATGCGTTATTGTCGAGTAAGTAACCTTCAGGAGATTTTGTTTCCTTAACAATGTATTTACCGTATTTCACCTTATCAAGTGAATAGATACCGTTTTCATCATTAAGATTATCAACGAACGTGTCAACATCTTCATCGTATGCGCCATTTTCGTTTACGTCCTTATAAACTGCATAAACAGCACCAGATACAAGAACATCGTTTTTGAACTCATCAACCTTATTAAGAACAATCTTACCATAAGGAGTGTTCTCCATTTCGGTATCAGTGTCTTCATTCCACTTAATCTCGATGTCTTTAGCATCGGGGAACAAGTAGCCTGTAACACCAGTTGTGACTTCTTCGACCTTGTAAGTACCTATTCTCAGAGTAACTGAGATTTTACCTTCAGCGTCCGTTGTGAATGTTTCATCGTAAGAAACACCTTCGGGAAGCGTAGGAACATCAACAGATGTGATTCTGAACTTCCAACCTTCAATTACGCCGTCAGCAGACTTCTTCGTGATGTTGAGCGTGCCTGTCATCGCACTGTTTGCAAGACCTTTACCTGCTTCTGTTTCAACATCAACGATTTCACCGTCTTCTGTGATACTGAAAGCGTGGAACTCTTTATCGAGGATAAAGTTCTCAGGAGCTACCGTTTCCTTCAAGTAGTAATTGCCAAAACGCAAATCCTCATAAGTGTAGACTCCCTTTTTCGTTTCGGTAAGAGTACCGATTACAGTGGTTTTATCTTCTGCGTAGATAGTGAACTCAGCTCCCGTAAGTTTATTTTCGGGGTAGTCCTTATCTATCTTTGTAACTCTTACTGTTCCTCTGTAGGGTTGGTTTTCAAAACCTTTACCTGCCTCTGTTTCGATGTTAATAACTACACCGTCACTGTTTTCGTCAATCGAGAACTTGTATTCCTTTGTGTCACGGACAAACTTTTCGGGAGCTTTAGTTTCAATCAGTTTGTAGTCTCCGTAATAAAGGTTGTCAAGCTGATATTCGCCCTCTTTTATTTCGTCCAAAGTGCCTATCTCAACATAGCCGTTTTCTTCAGCTTTATAAACAGTGAATATAGCACCTGTTAATTTAACATCGGGATAGTCAGCGTCTTTCTTGGTTGTACTAACGCTACCCTTGATTGCTCTGTTTGTGAAGGTGAGCTGAGATGTCTGTTCGTCCTTAACAGTAATTGTCTGGACTTCATTTTCCATCAGGTAAGCCTTATTCTTGTTATGCTCTGTAACAGTATAAGTGCCTGTCGGTAAATCAATAATCTCAATTCTGCTGTTGTTTAAAGCAAATTCGGTCGTATTGTCGTTTGTATCCTGAACACCGATGAAACGATATTTTGAATCATCTACATCGCTTGCAATCAGATACTTATTGTTGCTGTCCTGTATAGTGAATGTGACATTCGTTTCAAGGGAATTGATAAGTGCTGTTTTTCCAGACTCGTCTAACCCTTCGGGTAATATCCATTCCTTGTACATTTCAGTTGTGCCTGTCTTACGAACGTTCTCAAACGAAAGGTAATATGTTTCGTCTGCTTCCGCTGTAAATACTTGTGTTTCATTACTGTTCTTATACTCGCCGTTTGAAGTAACTTCTGTAGCTGTATAAGTAGCTGTCGGCAAATTCTTTATGATAAAGTTGCCATTCGGTATCTTAATCTGCTGTGCAGTCTCAGATAAGCCCGCAAACTGATATTCGCCGTCTTCGGCATTACCAGATACCTTTACAAAACCGCCTTCACTGCTTTCTAATGTGAAGTAAATTTCGTTGTTCAGTGCCTTGATTTCGTCCTCAGAAAGCTCCGTAGGATATTTCCATACTTTCTTTAAGTTTGCGTTACCTACAAGACGAACATTGGTAAACGTTGCGTTAGCTGTCGTATCCTTTACGATGTCCTTGTTAATAACAGGAGTAAGTTCCTTGTATGTATCAAGGTCGCTGTGTTCTTCGATGCTATAAGCACCCGTAGGAACTTTCTCAATCTTTGTCTGACTATCCGTTAACGAGATGTAGAACGGTTCGTCCTGATAATGAGAGAAGCTGATTACAGATGTTTCTTCATCGGTTTTTGTAGCAACATACTTACCGTCTGCTGTCTTAACCGTAAATGTAACGTGCTTTTCAAGTTCGGCTATTTCTTCCTTAGTAAGCGGTACGGGGTGTTCCCACTTCTTCTGAATAAGTAATGAACCCGTGTCACGCTCATTTGTGAATGAAGCCTGTGCTGTTTCGTTTAATTTTACTTCGATAGTAACAGGGTTTGCAGTATTGATTGTATAATCAGAAAGACTGCTGTGTTCTGTTACCCTATATTTGCCTGTCGGCAGAGTTTTGATTTCAAGGTTTCCTTCAACAATGTAGAACTTATACTCGTTATTGCTCATTTCCTTATAGCTGTAAGTACCGTGAGCGTTCTTAGTAGCGGTTACATATTTTCCGCTTTCGTCCTGTAATGTGAAGTAAATCTTGTTATTGAGTTGTTCGATTAAAGCATCGCTTTCATCATCTGCTACGATGTTGTTGAGTATCCATGTCTTTTTGATGTTTGCGTGACCGTAAGGATATTCAACGAACTTTCCGTTATCGTTGTTATGAACATTAACAACAGCATCGGCATCTGTAAGAGCAACGGCGTGAATCTCTTCGTCAATGTAGTAGCCCGTAGGAGCTTTTGTTTCCTTGACATAATACGTTGTGCCGTTTTTACTGTTGATAGGAAGTCTATCACAAGTGTAAATGCCTTTGGCTGTTTCTGTAATAACAGCGGTTACGAGAGTCGAATCCGTATCAGACTTATAAGCCTTTGCGGGAATTGTACAATCAGCATCTGTGAAGATAGCAAACTGTGCATTGGCGATTTTATCGCCTGTCTTTGCGTTTACCTTTTCAATCTTTATGTGACCGAAAGGTATATTCTGCATCGAAACGTCAGTTGTGTTGTTTCTTTTAACACTTATTGTCTTTCCATCGGGAAGTATGTAGCCGCTTGTAATATTCGACTTAACTTCCTTTATGGTATAGTTACCTATGAGCAGGTCATCAATTTCGATACGTCCATTTACATCGGTTTTATAGGTTTTGGTTGCAACAGGTGCGCCGTTTAAAGCTGTACCCGAAACTTCAAACTCAAAGCCCTCGATTTTACCGTCAGCACTTGACTTGTCGATTGATATACTACCCTTCATAGGCTTATTGCCAAAGCCTGTATCATCGTTTTCTACAGTAATGGTCTTGCCCGCTTCTGCAATAACAACCTTATAGAACTTAGTATCTCTCTCGTAGTATTCGGGTGCTTCTGTTTCCTGAACATAATAAGTACCTGCTGAGAGGTTCTTATAAGTATAAGTTCCTTTAGATTCTTCAGTAAGAGTACCAACCACTGAAGCTGTTTCGGAATTACTGTCAAAAATCTTGAACACAGCACCAGACAGTTTAACATCGGGTCTTTCAGCATCGTGCTTTTTAATCTCAACGTGACCGTAAGGCACTTCAACGAAAAGGTCTGTGTTATTGTTTGAAACTGCCTTAATTTCATTAGGCTTATCTAATGTGATGCTGTATACGCCCTTATCAAGAACATAGTTCTTAGGAGCGGTAAGTTCCTTGACATAATACATTGTACCATCTTCACTGTTAATAGGAAGGAAGTTGCAATTGTATTTTCCGCTTGTACCGTCTGTAGTAAATACAGCGTCTACAAGTGTGTCGTCTGTTGCACTCTTATATGCTTTTGCGGTAATTGTGCAATTAATATCTGTGTAAATACCGAATGTTGCTCCTGTAACGGGGTTGCCTGTTACCTTGTCAACCTTTTCTACACTCAGACCGCCGTAAGCAACGTTTTCAAAAGGAACAGTTTTTGTGCTATCCTGTGTAAGCTCTACATTCTTTGAAGTTTCAGTAATGTAGCCGACCGTAGTATTATTCTTTACCTCAGTAACAGTATAATCACCGATGCGTAAATCCTTGATTACTATTTTACCGTTTGCATCTGTCAGGAATGTCTTGTCATAAGCATCGCCTGTCTTAGATGTACCAGTTACACGGAAAGCAAAACCTTGAACTTGCTTATTCGTAGAGGTCTTAACAATTGAAATTGTTCCTGTCATTGGAGCGTTAGGAACGCCGCCGTTGCCTGCCTTAGTTTCTACGGTAACAGTTTTACCCGCATCGGTTATAACAACCTTATAGAAGTTATTATCTCTTTCGTAGAAAGCAGGTGCTTTTGTTTCTTGCAGATAATATGTACCTGCCAGAATTTCCTCTATTTTGTATTCGCCCTTAGCTGTTTCAGTAAGAGTTCCTACAACAGTTTTCTTATCACTCTTATAAAGGGTGAATGTTGCACCTGAAAGAAGTCTGTCTGTATGGTCTCTGTCAAACTTCTTTGTATAAACAGAACCTTTAGGCGTATTCTCTACTGTTTCCTTAACAACGCTGTTTGCAACAATGAGTGTTACATCATGTACCGTTGTATCAAGAGCATAATTCTTAGGAGCGGTAAGTTCCTTGACATAATAAGTTGTACCCTTATCGCTGTCAATAGGAAGCAAGTCACAAGTGAAAATACCACTGCCTGTCGGATTTTCTTTTAATACCGCATTGACAAGAGTTGCATCAGTATCAGACTTATAAGCCTTTGCGGGTATTGTGCATTCTGCATCTGAATAGATACCGAATGTAGCTCCTGTAAGGAGTTCCTTAGTAACAGAGTCTTTTTTGCTGATTTCAACACTGCCGTAAGCCTTATTCAAGAACTCAACGGTTGTTGTTACAGGCATTGCTTTGTCAGAGTCGTAACTTACAGTAACAGACTTGTCTTTTTCTGTAATATAACCAACTGCTTTGCCTGTTTTAGTTTCGGTAATTACATAATTACCTACACGCAGATTTTCAAAATTCAGGATACCATCTTTACCTGTCTTACCTGTTACATTTACAGTTTTACCAGTGTGAGATGTACCGCTTAACGTGAACTCAAAGCCTTCGATGACATTGTTGGTTGATTTCTTTACAATCTTTACATTACCTGTCATTGCTTTGTTGTAGAACATTTGTTTTGCATTACCGTTAGGAGTAATTACAAATGTAACAGGGTCAACATCGAATGTAAAGTAATCAGAACCCTTTGTTTCAGCTACTGTGTATCTTTCGTTAGCGGGTAATTTGTCAAGCAAGAAACAATACTTCTTAGAAGATGAGTCGTAATTCAGCTTGATTTCAGTTCCTGCCGTTGAAGACCCAGTATAGTTATAGTTTCCGTTGGAAGCCTTTGTAAAAGTAAGTTCTTCGCCGTTGCTGTTGTAAGCCTTGAAAGTTACCTTCGCAAGCTGTTCATCTGATATAGTCATCTCGGTATTGTCTACATCAAGGAATGACTTATCAATATAGATGCTACCCGTGTTCAGCTTGTTGTTAAGAGTAATATCTTTCATTACAAGCGGCTTGCCCGCAACGTTGATATTCGTAAGGTCTACTCTCTTACTGTTGTCTACAGTGTAATCAACATCTGTGTATGTACCACAGTCAACAATGTTAGAGCCTGTTGTGCCAACATAAGATGTGCTGTCGTAAAGTTCTTCAACCATCAGGTAGTAAGGAGAAGGACAGCCCTTGAAGTTGGCTTCAAGTTTGCCTTCATCAGTCAGTTTAAGGTCTGTGTTTGCTGTGCCTGCTGTAGCGGCAACACCCGAATAGGTATATATGTCATTTGCAAAACTGAAAGTGAGATATTTACCGTAATTTGTTACAGTCTTATCTTCTTTACCGTTTGCACCTATGATTTTGAAACGAGCAGTAACCTTTTTGTACTGAGCCTTTAACTGCTCTGCCGTAAGATTATCGCCGTCTGAGAAACGTTTTGAAACAACGATGCTTGTTTCTCTGTTGGTAAACGTTACTGAACCGTCTGCATCACCCGTCATAATAAGAGAGCCTGTGGAGCTGTCTTCTTTATATGTAGGTAATGTGTTATGTTCTTCAACTGTGTATTTGCCTTGCGGCAGACCCTCTATATTAAATGTACTTACATATTCTTTAAGTTTGCTGTCATAAGTACAAGTAACATAGAATCTGTTTTCGTTACCGTTTGTTGTTGTACCGTCATAGTAATACGTTCCATCTTCAAGTTCTTCGTTGAGAGATGCTTTGAGATAGTTGTTATCTTCGTCCTTGACGGTAAAATAGATACCATTCTTAATCTTTTCTATCAGTTCTCTGCGCTGTTCTGAAGTGAACGATGAGTTGAATGCCCAACGCTTTGTTACTTTGCCGAGATAGGTAGAAACGTAGTTTTTGAATTGAACGGTTGCAGTTACATTCTTAGTAACAGCTTTTATTTGCGTGGGAGTGGAAGGTTCACACTCTGCAATATCGCAGTATTCGTGAATCGTATAATTGCCAGTCGGAAGCTCTGAAATATTGCACTTGAAAGGTGTTGCTGTGCTTATGACAAAGTGTGTTGCTTCACTTTCGTTTGTGGTAAGCCTTGAATGCTTATATGAACCGTTTGAACCTGTTGCAACAACATATTTATCGCCGTATACAAGTGTAAAGTAAACGTGTTCATTGTATTCCTTCTGCTTATCCGTTGAAGGAGTAACGCCCGCTTCTATCCAATTCTTTACTATCGACAAAGAACCAATATCACGAGTGTTTGTGAATGTCGCATTTGCGTTCTGATTAACTATTACCTTTACAGTCTTAGATAAAGCATCGGCAGTATAGTTAATTTTACCACTCATAACTTCTTTTACAGTGTAAGTGCCTGTCGGCAGGTTCTTAATCAGAATATTATTGGTGGCTACGTCAAGCTTAAACTTACCGTTGTTTGAAAGTGTTGCGTTAGTTGAAGAATATACATATTCACCCGCTGAGTTCTTAGGAGCGATTACATAGTTACCGCCGCTGTCCTGTACAGTAAAGTAAATATTATTTACTAAGTTCTGCTTTTCAGCAGTTGTTAATGTATTTTCTTCAGAAGTCTTCCATACCTTCTTTATTGTCAAAGGAGCAACTTCACGAGTGTTCGTGAAAGTAAGTGATGTTTTTTCACCATTTTTAATAGTAAAAGTCTGGTTTGGTGCTTTATTAAAGCCGTCACTGTGAGACACTTCAATAGCAACGTAAGTACCTTCAGGTATTCTTGTTATTGCAAATTTATGTGAACTGTTAAGGCTAAACACAGTACCTGTAGCATCTGTATTGCCAGAATAATAGTAAGTACCGCTTGTACCGCCTGTTGCAGTTACATATTTGCCAGTAGATGTGTCTTTAACCTTAAATTTAACATTGTTGTAGTACGTTGTTATGTTGGCTTTATCTACTGCTGTCAGATTACCGTTTATTACTTTTGTTACAAGAACTTCACCTACTACGGGAAGATTTTCAAAAGCAACAGACGTTATTTTACCGTTTGCTACGGTAAATGATTTTGTAGCCGTTGTCGGCTTGTAAGCACCGTCCGAGCAGGACTCTGTTATTGTATAAGCACCCGCAGGAATATTCTCTATTGCCAGTTTACCTGTGCTACTGAGCTTAAATGTATAAGCTGTATTTGAAAGAGAACTATAAACGTAATTACCGTTATCTCCTGTAGCTGTTACATATTGAGTACCCTTTTTAACAGTAAACGTTACCTTGCCGTATAAAGCTATTAACTCTGCATCTGTAAATGCTGTGCCATTTAACTTCTTTGTAAACGTCTTTGTAACATTTGCCTTGCCCTTTTCAGTGTTGATGAATTTTGTGCTATTAGTCGAATTGTTGACTGATTTCGTAATCGTTATATTCTGCGATTCAGAAGAAGCAATATAATTTGTATTTGCTTCCGAGCCATTTACCGTATACTCTTTTATCGTATAATTTCCTGTAGGCAAACCAGTAACATTGAATTTGTTATCGGTTACTTTACCTGTACTATCCTTAACGATAATAGCTTTGAATTGAGTTGCATTACTTACTGAAGTAGTATAACCAGTAAAGCTGTATACGCCGTTGCTGTTGCTTGCTTGAACATAATTACCGCCACAAGCGATGGTAAAGTAAGTGTTATTTGAAAGCTCTGTTAACTTATCAGCAGATAAATTCTTATAAGACAACCACTGCTTTCTTATGAACAATCTACCTGTATCTCTTGTATTCGTAAACTTGACTGTTCCTAATTTACCGTTGATTATTGTAAGCGTCTGGTCGGCACTTGCCGTATAACCAGAAGGACAGTTCATTTCGATTACGGTATATGTTCCTTCAGGGAGCTTTGTTATTTTTGCCTCAGTGTGATTTGCGTTAAGACTGATTAAAGTAGCAGACGCAATATCCGTTGTACCAAAACCAGTGTATTCATAATCGCCAGTAGCGTATTGCTTTGCAATTATATATTTGTTGGTCTTTGTATCCTTGATAACGAACTGTACTTTACTTTTCTCTTGCTCTGTTGTGTTAGCGTTTTTATCGTCCCATATCTTGATAATTGCACCAGTGCTTTCACTATTGGTGAAATTGGCGGTCGCTGTTGCGTTATATGTAACGTTAACATTAGCCGACAGTGCAGATGCCGTAAATCTGTGTGCTACATTTTTATCTGTAACTGTTTCTGTAACCGTGTATGAACCGATAGGCAAACCCGCAACATCAAACGTTGCAACTAACGCACCATTCTGTGTTATTACACTTGCCGTAAATTTAGTTGCTTTAGAAGCATCTGCTGTAAAATTAGCAAATTTATATCTGTAAGCAGGATTTGTCTCTTTTGTTGCAACAACATATTTATTGCCGAATTTAAAAGTGAAAAAAACCTTGCTTGTAAGATTTTGCAAATTTGCCTGTGTATTAACTTCAGCTTTCCACGTCTTATTTACCTTTAAAGCACCCGCTTTTACAACGTTCTGGAAAGTTACCCCGTTGTCTTCGCCGTTTGCAACAGTAACTTCCTGCTCGTCACGAGGAGCGAACTTAGAAGAACCTGCGAGAACTTCTGATACTATATAAGTACCTGCGTCAAGGTCTTTGACGAGGAATGTGTTGCTTGATGAAAGTTTGAAGCCAGTACCAGATGAAATGGCTGTTGTGCCTAAACCCGTGAAAGTATAGTCGCCTGCACTGCCGCTTGCCTTGATGTAGACATTCGTAACTTTATTCCTAATGTAGAAAGTAACAGCGTTTCTCTCTGCGTCAGTTGCATAACCTGTTCCCGCATCGCTCCAAACCTTATTGATTGTTGCACAACCTTTTTCAGTGTTTGTAAAAGACGAATCGTTTGTAGGAACGGCGTTTGTCAGTGTGATGTCAATACTTGTTTTATCAGGAATAAAGTATTTATTTGCATCACCTGTTGTGATTTCTTCAACAACATAATTACCTAAAGGCAACTTGTTTACGCTGAACGAAATGCTACTTATATCATTGTTCTCAATATAGACATACGCATTGAACTTCGTTGCGTTTACCTTTGTCGTAACGCCTGTGTAAGTATAACGTGACTGATTATCAGTCGTAGCTGTGAGATACTGATTTGTTGACTTATCTCTGATAAGGAAATATGTGTTCTTTGTTAAATCAGTAATTCGTTTTGTACTTCTATCAAGTCCTACAGGAATAGTCCAGTTCTTCTTTACCAGTACATAACCTGTTCTGATATTTTCAAAGTTGACAGGAGTATTTTTGCCGTTTTCGACAGTAATATCTACATAAGTAGTTTTGGGATTGTAGTTGTATGAATCCCATTTTACTTCAACAACTCTATAAGAGCCTGAAGGTAATTTGCTTATTGAGAAATTGCCCGATGCGTTAAGAGCAAATTCGGTAGCCGTTGTTTGATAACCACTGAAAGTGTAAGCACCGTTACTGCCTGTAGCTTTTACATACTGATTGTTACCCTTGTACAGAACCGCAAAAGTAGTATTCTTATACTGTTCGGCTTTTTGCTGTGCCGTAAGGTTAGCATCATCTGAGAAGAGTTTATGAAGTGACGCACTACCCGTTTCTCTTGTATTCCTTACGTCCTTTTTAACAGGAGTATATGCGTCTTCTCCAACTTTTGATGTTATTGTTACACTTATTTTATTTGAAGAACAAATGTAACCTTTGACTGTTTGCTCTTCTACATAATAAGTATAGCCTGTAGGCATATCACTTATCTTAAAACCGTCATGCTTAACGCCGTTGTCAGTGTAATAATCTTTATACAGCTTGAAATACTGTTGAGAAGCTGTGGCGGTTTCGCCATTCCATTTATAAACACCTTCGTTGTGCGTGTCGCCGTCATCTGCTTTTAAATAATGCCTTGTTACAGTTCCGTTGGCATCGGTAGTTTCGTAATAAACCTTGAAATATATAGGTGTTCCATTCAACGTTGCATAAGGCAACGATTCGGTTGATTGATACGAAATCAATGAATTTCCGTTGTGTACCCAAGTCTTAGAAACAATTAAATCACCTATGTTTCTTTCGTTTGAGAAAGAAACAGTAGCAACTTTACCGTTTACTATTTTAAATGACTTTGATGTTCCGCTTACGCTTGTGTAATAAGAGTTACAGCCGTACTCATACGCTGTATACGAACCTTCAGGCATACCCAAAACATTGAATGCACCATTTGCTACGCCTGAAACCTTGCCAAGTTTTAACTGCGTTGCTTTGGCTACTTCTGTTGCGTTTGCTCCTGTAAAAGTGTAATTGCCCGCACTGCCCGAAGCAGTTATGAACTTACCTGTATCATTGTTCTTGATAACAAAGTAAATGTCCTTATCCGCTTGCTTTGCATCGTTGTGGTGTATCCACGTTTTAACAACCTGAGCTGTACCAGTATTACGAGTGTTTTTAAATGAAACTTTACCTGTCTGACCTTTAGATACCGTTACATCTTTGCTTTCCGAGTCAACCGTATAACCTGATACCGTATGTTCGGTAACAGTATAAGTACCAGTAGGAAGGTTTGCAATAGTGAAAGTGTTATCACTGTTCAATTTGAACTGTAAAACAGAGCCGCTTGCGGAGAATGTGTAATTACCCGCCCCGCCTACACCTTTGATAACAGCATTGGTTGATTTATTCTTTACAGTGAAATAAATATCATCATAGTCAGCAGTAGCATCGCCATTGTGAACCCATACTTTTGTTATCTGTGCTGAACCAGTATCACGGGTATTTTTAAACGAAACCTTACCTATCTGATTTTTTGAAACAGTAACAGTTTTGCTTTCCGAGTCAACCGTATAACCTGATACCGTATGTTCAGTTACAGTATAAGTACCAGTGGGAAGACCTTCAATGGTGAAAATGTTCCCGCTGTTCGGTTTGAACCGTGAAACAGAGCCGTTTTCGGAGAACTTGTATTTGCCCGCCGTGTTTGTAGTTGTACCTTTGATAATTGTATTATTTTTCTTTACAGTGAAATAAATATCATCATAATCAGCAGTGGCATCACCATTGTGAACCCATATTTTTGTTATCTGAGCTGAACCAGTGTCACGGGTATTTTTAAATGAAACTTTACCCGTCTTACCTTTAGATACTGTTACATCTTTGCTTTTTGAGTCAACTGTATAACCTGATACCGTATGTTCAGTAACGGTATAAGTACCTGTGGGAAGATTGTAAATAGTGAAAACGTTAGCACTATTCAATCTAAACTGTGAGACAGTACCGTCTGTTGAAAATGTATAATTGCCTCCCCCACCCATACCTTTAATTACGGTATTGGTTGATTTATTCTTTACAGTGAAATAAACATCGTCATAGTCAGCAGTAGCATTGCCATTGTGAACCCATGTCTTAGAAATTTTTGCTGTACCAGTGGCAGTAGCAGACTTAAAGTTGACATACATTTTTACAGGGTCTGCAACACCAGAGGCTAACGTTTGAGTTCTGCTACTTGAATTAGTATTGTCAGTCCATACTACGAAACTTTGTGCGTTGGAAGGCTTTCTGTTTTTGCCATTTTGATTATATCTAACAGAAAACGTTTTATTAGCTGTTGTCGTATAGAATGTATATTTATTACCGCTCTTTGTTAAGCTTAAACCTGAAGGCAAAACGAAAGCACTTACTTCCATGCCTGAGTCTTTGCTATCAGTAAATACGTGTTCATAACGTTTTTTTGCAGAATTGTACTTTAAATCGAATGTAACAGCGTCCTTTGATGTTGTACGGCAGAAACTCGGTATCTTGCCGTAGTTAGCCATTGCATTTAAGATGTACTTATAACATTCGTATGCAGGTGTTGCTTTATTGTTGTCATCAAATAATTGTTCTTGGAATACCTTTGCGGGAGTTTTTACTGAATTAGTCTTTAAATCATTAACGCCATATCCTGTACGAAGCTTTTGCTGATATTCACATACAATCATCTGTGTGGCAAAGGCAAAGTCGTCCATATTCGAGCCACTGACAGGTGATGTGGTTTGAGATTTATTATCGTGAAAACCGCATAAAAGAGCAAGTTTTATATTTTTTAAATCATCATCATCAAGCCAACTCAGATAATTTGCTTGACTCTCACTTTTTCCTATATAGTTTTTTACACTTGAACCGTTGAATGCTACGCCTGCTTCTATACAGATAGCCTGATGAAACTCACCGCTTAATTGTATGCCCAATTTGCCGTGAGCGCTTGCAGTCCTTGTAGCAGAAGAACGACCTGTTTTGCTCGTGTAAATCAGATATTTGTAGTTTCTTTTGTCTTTGTATTGATAGCCACTGGCAGACGTGTAATTGTCGCCTATTTTTGTATAAACCTCTGTGCCTGTAGTAAAATTGACAGCAGAAACTATTGTTTGTAATGGTATGGCAGTAAAGAACAAAGCCACAGCCATAATCAAACTGAGTGTTCGTTTTAAAAAGTTATTCATTGGATATACCTGTCCTTTTCGTTCTCCATTTGCTGTTTATGTAAAAAGACTTAATTCCCATTTAAGTCTTGAATTGCCTTCAGATACCGTTCCCAAGAGTATCTTATGAAACACCTTTACCCTACAGCCGCAACTGTAGGGTAAAATGTTGAATTTTAATTAGCGGAGGAAGAAGATTGCATAACCTTCACCTACACCGCCAAGCGTATTCATTTCTTCTGCATCAACGTACTTGATAATAACGTTAAAAGAGTCTCCTTTCTGCATATATCCCAATTTATAATTGGACTCTGCATCGTGCATACATCTTACTTTTATCAGTTGTCCATCATTGTCATCAAGAGGAAAGCACATTGGTGCAAACCATGAACTGTCATCAATAGTCATTTTTTCGTTAAGCACAAGACCAAAATCTTTAACAGCTATGTCTATAATAAATTGCCTTACCTTTTTTTTGTCAAAAGTGGCAGTGTTGAACCATTTTTCTACTACAAAAGGAGTAGTCGTAAAGTCTGACATTCTTGCGTAGAGACCGTCTTCAATAAGATACAAGCCCTTGTCTTTATACGTTTTAACCGCTATTATTTTTGTGCCTGTAAGGTAGCCCGAAACAGCATCAGTGCAGTCCATATCCGAGTACGTCCATGCGTCAGTATCTCCCGCAGTATTCAATGCGTATATTTCTATACGTTCGTTGTTTGCAACAGGGTTGTTTTCCGTAGGCTTTTTAGCAGTAGTCGTGGTTGTCTGTACCGTAACCTTGTTATCGCTCAGATAGTCGCCGTGTACAAACGCACCAGTATCAAGTTTGAAATAACCTGTATTGGTCTTTGCAACAACCTTAACCTTGTCGTTGACGTTATATATCTTAACTGTCTCTGCACCGAGTACAGCCTTTTTACGGCTATAGCAATCAGTGTTGATATACTTTGTTGCACTTACCTTTTCCTCAGTCCACTCAGGAGCAGGCTTTGTTGTTGTAGCCATTGTTGTAGTCGTAGTAGTTTCAACAGGCTTATTTGTTTCCTGTTTCTTAGTTGTGGTTGTAGTAACTGTAGTCTGCGGAGCAGGCTTTGCCGTTGTAGTAGCGGCAGGAGTTGTTTCGGGAGTTACTGAAGTTGTCGCAGTAGGCGTAGTTGAAGCACTGCTCTGCACTTCGTCTACAGAACTGTTCTTTGCATTACCGTCAGAACAACCGCTTGTAAATACAGCAACAATAGCAATTATAGTCGCTATCATCTTTGTGTATCTCTTTTTCATAAATACCTTCCTCTCTAAAAACGTTCCAAATTTATATTGCCCTCAAAAGTCGTGTAACATTGTGTTTCCCCACACAACAATTACATTTCCCGTTCTTCACTTTTTTGATGTCTCTTTTTGTCACGCAAATCAAGCCATTCTGTTGTCGGTATAAATGCCACATTAAAAGGCAAGTCGTCAAACAATATGTTTTTGCCTGTGGTTATATTCACCGCATAAGGTTCAGCTCCGTGTAAAAGCTGACCGTCTCTTATTATATAACAACCGTTGTTCGTTTTGAACAATGCGTAATCAATAGTGTGATAGCCGTATTCGTGTGTTAAATCTAAAGTACACAAGTCAAAAAGGTCATAATCTGAAGATTTTTTTATAATATTATCCCAGTCATAGCCATATCTTACCTTGTCACAATAATCGCTTTTGCCTATCCATTCTACTCGTTCCTGAGAATTTTCAAAATATTTGTAGATACTGTCAACCATATCGTCTAACGACTTATCTGTCTTTACAATATCCCAATCGAACATTTTTTCAAACTCTCTTAAAACAGCAAACACTTTAGATTCTGGATTTGAATTTACCAGATAATCTATTTTTTTGCATAATTCGTTGTGATTTATAGCCGATAACGTCATTACCGTCATATCGTTGCTTAAAACATCTTCAAAGGTATAACCATCAATATATTCGTCTTCCTCTGGCTCGAATTTCTCGCCATAGTATTTGATAATTACCCGCTCGTTTTCGTAGCCAACATCAGCTACCGCTTCGCCACTTTCTGTCTGTAAATTAAGCCGTTTTAACATTTGTTATTCCTCATATTTCGCATAGATTTCAGAAAATCTGGATTTACCTCTTGTAATATTGCAAATTCATCATTGTATAAGAAACTTGCACAATAAAAGCCTTTAAGCGTTTGATGCTTATTAGCTTCTATGCGTCTTAGCAATTTTGCCACAATCACAGCAATCCGATTATCTTTTTTAGCTTCTAACGAAGCAAGAAAAGCGTCTTTCTCTTTTTGACTTACAAAATGCAATTCTTTTGCCGAATGAGTCGATTTAATAATCATCGAATGACCTCGCTTATATCCGATATGGCACTTCCGTTCCAGTGGAACAGAAGTTAAAAGGCGTTAACCTGCTTTTGTAAAAGCTCGCAACATCGCCGCCGCTTCATCGTAATCTTTGAAGCATTTCGTGCCTAAGTCAGATTCCATTCTGTCTTTGAACGTTTCCTCTACAATATGATAGATACAACATTCGCATCTATCTGTTCCGAAAAGTGCTTCCTCAGCATCACATTCGCAACAGGAATCTTCTTGATAAAAATTACTGCATTCTGTGCAGTTTTTTTCAATCTTATATACCTTCATTTTCATTACCCTCTCTTAAGAAGATGTTCCTTTCTTGTTACCTATATTATATCAAAATGTGTTGCAAATGTCAATACAAAAACCCCTTTGCTGTAAGAAAAACTATACAAAGATGAAATCTTATAAGAGTCTGTTACCTTACATATTGCACATCATTACGACATATAAAATCTGCGAAAATGAACTCCAATCAGTGCCACCGCAAGACACACTTTCTATTAGAGAAAACTTAGAAAGAATAACATTCCTGTATTTGAACAAAAAAGAAGCCGTACAAGGTGTTACGGCTTCAATATCATTATCGTTCGGGGTTGTTCTTCTTATTTCTTTGAATCACTTTTGATGCCTCTACCTTTCAATCAATAAAAGCAATAGCCAAAAACCTATTGACAGTGTGCAAATAAGGTGCTATAATAAAGATAACAAGGAAGCCACTACTATGTAGACGGTTACTCCGAGCAAACAATTAAGACTTATGCTTGCGTTTAACGCAAACACGAACCGCCTTGCTTGTGCGAGAAGCAGGCGGTTCTACTTTTATTCGATGTTTTTTCTTGCACGGTTTAGCCGTATGTAATATGACATCGACAATAGTAGTTAGCAGGTCAACTGCAATGCCTATGATTTGAATAATATCGCTCATAGTCGTCTCCCCCCTTTCGTAACAAAATAAATGAAAAGATTTGCTACGCTCGGAGATTGACACCGCCCCATCTGTTAAGTGATTTCCTTGTTAATATAATTATATCATATTTCAAAAGCTTTGTCAACACAAAACCGCAGTGCTATGCGAAATAGCGACAAACGATGTGAATGACAGCCGACTGCTATATGAGAGAAAAAACAAAATATAAAATATAATTGTTCGTTCCCTATTGACAATTAATAACGAATGATGTATAATAATAGTTAGGAAGCATTGGGAAAGCTTCGGGAGCTTGAAAAAAGCATAAAACGTACTCATTTATGTAAACCACTTATCTTTTTAGATGGGTGGTTTTTTCCGTCTTATAATGATAAAAGCCCATTCTGAATAGAACGGGCTTTTGTTTTGCTCAAAAAGGAAATTATCTTTCAATTGATTTCTTTACTTTTCTTCCTTCGGTATCCTTTTTTGCTTGTATCTCGGCATCAGACAATATCTTGCCCGCCTGACCTCTTGCTATATCCTGAATAGATACGCCCAAGTTTTCTGTGATGTGCTTAAATACATCATCTTCAAGGACAGCCTTATTCCTGAGCCTGTGGTCTTCTATAACGCTGTTTTTCGAGGTAACTTTCGCTCCTTCTTGCTTGAAGAATATATCCATACGACTGCCGAGTTCATCAAACGTGATTGAAAGAACCTTGCCTTCATTTGAAAGATTTATTGTATTGTTATAAGGATTATACGTTACTGTTACATCGTCAGCAACGGCGTTTTTGTATTCTTCTGCACGTTGAAGCATCTTTTGCTCCAACGACTCACTGTAAAAGAGCTTATAATTATATGTTGAGTTTACAATCTCCGTTTTGCCGACCTGCTTTTCATTATATTTGTTTGCACCTTTGAAAGTTTCGTCTATGAATGCAAGATTTGCTTCATAAGTCTCTAACGCTTCAAGGTCAATGTAATTGCCGTCAATGTTGAGGAAGCTTTCAAAAGCGTCATTCTTTAAAAGCTGATGATATGCAGAAGAACGGATATTTGAAAAACCGTTTTCTTCGTCACGATAATCATAAACCTTTGTTAATTCATCTTTCTCTGATTTAAAATAAGCCGATGTAAGACCATTCACTGAGTAATATAAGTCCATTTGGCTTTTACCATTCTCAGAATAAATCGTGACTTTATTAGCTTTCTCATCGTATCTTACATTGTCATAAAGCTCTGCTGTGTTCTCGACTTCGGTAAGAAGGTCAAAGTTAAGTTGCTTTTTGTTGCGGATAACCTGATTCTGTATTAACTCTGCTTCAGTATCAAATTCAGCGTCAATAAGTTCAAGAGCTTTTTTATAACCTTCCTTGCCGCTTGTATCTCTCATAAATTCTGTGCCACTCTGAGAAATGTCGTTACGGAAAGCATCAGCATTATAAATATACAAACCCTCTTTTGTCGGAGTACAGCTTGCGTATTTATCGTCTTTTTCGAACATTTCATTGACTGTTTTATACTCGCTTACATAGTTGGTATCAAGGTCTATGGTAATTACCGCAGGCTTGACAATGCTATCGCCAATAGTACCCTTTTCTGTAGCAACCAAATTTGCCGCTTCGTTCAGATAGTTGTAAAGAACGATGTTTCTTGACGCTTCATCTTTGTAAAGAATATAACTTTTCTTATTCTCGTCATCATTTACGATGTTTTCAAGAGCGGAAAGAAAATCTTCTCTCTTTGCATCAATTACTTTCAGATGCTTTTTCAGCTTCTTGATTGCCGATTTTGCATCTTTATGTATTGAATCACGATTATCCTTCTTCAACTCTTTATCTGCGGTTTCAAGGACAGGGATAACTTCACGCAGATTGTTATTGTTGTAAAATTCCTTGTTTGCATATCTCTTCTTTTGATTTTCGATGATTGCAATTTCTCTTTCTTTTTCATTTTCCGAAAATTCATCGGAAGATGTAAGGCTATTTACTATGCTGACGCATAAATCTTTAACCTTGTCTCTGAAATAATCTCTGAAACGCATAATTTTTAATTCCTTTCTGTTTTTATATCTGAAGACTGCTTTTGCGGTCTTGCTGTACGCTCTTCATTTATTTTATCAGCATAAAATGAGTCGTGACTTAATATGTCATATATGATGCTCTTATCACTCTTTTTCAAGTTTTCGTTATGTCCAATGCACCATAGAACGCTATATGTTTCTTCTCTTGAAAACAGGTTAGGAAAGTCCATTACCTCATTATATGTCATATCGTGAAGCAAGACTGCATCTTTTGTGTTTGTCGCTACAGCCTTACGCACTTCGTGCCAATGGTCGTTTTTAAGTTCATTGAGTAAAAGACCACGTTCTGCAATGATTAAACGTAAATCGGCACTTGAAGGAGCGTTAATAAGCTGACTCAATATATTCTCGTCACTGCTCGTCTTTGCAATTGCTTCTAAAACAGCGTATTGGTTATCTTTTACAAGGACATCGTGACCGAAGCCTCTAAGAGCAACGTTCTCTCTGACACCCACGTCTTCATCTGACAAGTAATGATTTAATATGTTTGTGTCATTTGTGGTTTCAGCAATTGTACGTCTTACGCACACATCAGTGTCGTCTATAAGAAGAGGGTGAACACACGGATTTTTGGCAAGTTCGGCACGAATTATCCAGATGTCATTTACCATTGATTTAAGAATTTCTTCATTATCCGTATGCTGAACAACAGCCATACGAACAGTAGCCATTTCATCGTGGGATAGTTTTTTAAGAATGTTTATGTCCTTTGTATGTTCTGCTACAGCTATGCGAACAATAGGACTTTCATCGTTTGAAAAATATTCATCATCAAAGCCTTGACTTGCAATAGCCGCTCGTGCGTTTTCGTCACTGCTGATAATCAAATGATACATTGTATCTACACAATCCTCTGTGCGGTTGGTAAGTTCAGAATAAGCTTTCATTTTTAAATCCTTTCATATCAGAAAAATGCCAATTAACTTCTGTTCCACTGGAATGGAAGTTACAAAATCATCTTTCTATATTGCTTTTTGTGTGAATGCCACGCTTTTCAAGTGCCTCTTTTGCAGGTACATTTACATATTCGTCCTCATATTTGTAAGCAAGAAATTCAAGTGTCTTTACGCTTGTACTGGGGTTCTCAGCAACACATTTTTTAACATAATCATCTAAATCCTCGTGTGCTAATTTTTCAAGCATAGCCGCACTCAAATTCGGATTAACAGCCAAACAGGTTAGCACTTCATTTCTTTTGTCTTCATCACCCCATTCTTTAAAATTCAGGATTTTGTTAAGAGTTTCTGTTTTAGTCAAAGGGTGGTCTGATATTACACAAAGATTTGTCTGGTCTAATTCGTTTGCAAGTTCGTAATCAGCCATTTTGTCAAGAATGTGTGCCGTTACACTTTCGTTTTTTGCAATCTCTTCCCTCACATCTCCGTCAGAGTCACAAGCAAGAACTTCAAGAAGTTCAAGAGGGGACTCTTTATTCTCAGCCATTGTCATTCTTACATCATAAGGGAGTGTAGTGACATCTAATGATAAAATCATATTGTTTTCATTTCCTAATTTTTTGTTACGTTCTCTAAGAACATCTTCAGCTCTTTCGCTTACCCATTCGTTGTTGTCTTTTGAAAGCGTAACAAGTGCTTCCTTTGGCGTATTCTCATTTTCTGCAACCGCACTACGAACACCATTATCTTCGTCTTTTGTAAGCATAGCAAGCACATCAGCAGATGTATTTGCATTTCTTGCAACACCCATACGAACCCACTTACCTACGTCATTTGCAAGTACAGCAAGCACATCTGCTGATGTGCTTTCGTTTAATGCAACCTGTTCACGAACCGACCAAACCTCGTCTTGTGCAAGAACAGTCAGAAATTCAATAGGAGTGTTTTTATTTCTTGCAACGGCACTACGAACCGACCAAACCTCGTCTTGTGCAAGAACAGCAAGAAATTCAATAGGAGTGTTTTTATTTCTTGCAACTACACTTCGAACCCACCAATCTTTATCACTGACAAGCATAGCAAGCACATCAGCAGAGGTGCTTGCGTTTGACGCAACCTGTTCACGAACCGACCATTTCTCGTCCTGTGCAAGAACAGTAAGAAATTCAATAGGAGTGTTTTTATTTCCTGCAACGGCATAACGAACATCTCCTTTTTCATCTTTCGCAAGCTCGGCAAGCACATCAGCAGAGGTTCTTGCGTTTAACGCAACCTGTTGACGAACCAACCTATGCTCGTCTTGCGCAAGCATTACAAGTGCTTCAACAGGTGTGTTTTCGTTTGCGGCAATCGCACTACGGACAACAATATCTTCGTCTTTTGCAAGCATAGCAAGTGTTTCAACACTTGTATTTTTGTTTTTTGCAACGGCACTACGAACCTGCCATTCCTCGTCCTGTGCAAGCATTGTGAGCATATTGGCAGGTGTATTCTTATTTCCTGCAACCGCACAACGAACTTCACAATTTTCATTTTCAGTTAATTTGTTAAGTATCTCAACATCAGAAGTGCTACGAGCCAAAGCTTTAAGTTCTTCTTCAGACATTTTGCTTATCTTTGATAAAATGTTTTCTTTATTCATATTGTTTCGTCCTTTCTATAACGAATTTGTATTTACAATTGATTTATGGTTTACAAAGCCACATAATAAGATATTGTTACCTTTCCATATTGGGTTTGCTTTTCTCTTTGCGTTCTTTAAGAACTTTTTTAGCATTTTCACTTACACATAATTCCTTGTCTTTTGAAAGCATAACAAGTGTATTGTAAGGAGTGTTTGGGTTTTCAGCCACAACTACACGAATATCGACAACTTCATCTTCAGCAAGTCTTGATAGCATTTCAGGACTTGAATGGATATTTCTCGCAACGTTATAACGAACATCTCCGTTTTTATCTTTAGCAAGTATAGCAAGTGTATTAATAGGCGTTTTTTCATTCAACACAACATAGGCACGAACGTGATATTCTCCATCAGAGGCAAGTTTAACTAAGGATTCAATAGGCGTATTTTTATTTTCCGCTACAGCTTCCCTCACATGATAGTCTTCATCAGTAGCAAGCATAGCAAGCACTTCAGCAGGTGTATTTCTGTTGTTGGCAACAGTCCAACGAACATCAATATCTACATCTTTTGCAAGCATAGCAAGCACTTCAGCAGGAGTGTTTTCATTCCATGCAACGGCACTACGAACACGCCACTTCTCGTCTTGTGCAAGCATAACAAGTGTTTCGACTCTTATATTTTTATTTCCTGCAACAGCCCAACGAACATCAATATCTACATCTTTTGCAAGCTCGGAAAGCACATCAGCAGATGTGCTTTCGTTTAATGCAACAGCTTGACGAACCAACCTATGCTCGTCCTGTGCAAGCATAACAAGTGTTTCGGCACTTATATTTTTATTTCCTGCAACCTCACTACGAACATTTCTATCTTCGTCTTTTGTAAGCATTGCAAGCACTTCAACAGATGTATTTCCATTTGCGGCAACCGCACTTCGAACCCACCATTCTTTATCACTGGCAAGCATAGCAAGTATATCAGCAGACGTATTTCTGTTGTTGGCAACAGCCCAACGAACACCAATATTTTCATCTTTTGCAAGCATAGCAAGTATATCAGCAGATGTATTTTTATTTAAAGCAACAGCCCAACGAACATCAATATCTTCGTCTTTTGCAAGTACAGCAAGCAATTTTACAGGTGTGTTCTTGTTTTCTGCAACCGCCCAACGAACTTCATAGTTCTCGTTTTCGGCAAGTATGTTAAGTGTTTCAACATCAGAAGTGCTACGAGCCAAGGCTTTAAGTTCTTCTTCAGACATTTTGCTTATCTTTGATAAAATGTTTTCTTTTTTCATATTGATTCCCTTTCTACAACGAATTTGTATTTACAATTGATTTATGGTTCACAAAGCCACATAATAATATATTGTTACCTTTCCATACTGGTTTTGCTTTTCTCTTTGCGTTCTTTAAGAACTTTTTTAGCATTTTCACTTACACATAATTCCTTGTCTTTTGAAAGCATAACAAGTGTATTGTAAGGAGTGTTTGGGTTTTCAGCCACAACTACACGAATATCGACAACTTCATCTTCAGCAAGTCTTGATAGCATTTCAGGACTTGAATGGATATTTCTCGCAACGTTATAACGAACATCTCCGTTTTTATCTTTAGCAAGTATAGCAAGTGTATTAATAGGCGTTTTTTCATTCAACACAACATAGGCACGAACGTGATATTCTCCATCAGAGGCAAGTTTAACTAAGGATTCAATAGGCGTATTTTTATTTTCCGCTACAGCTTCCCTCACATGATAGTCTTCATCAGTCGCAAGCATAGCAAGCACTTCAGCAGATGTATTTATGTTTTTCGCCGCTGATACACGAACACACCATTCATCATCTTTTGCAAGCACAGAGAGTAGTTCGTTAGGTGTATTTTCGTTCCAAGCTACAATTTCACGAACATATTTGTTTTTGTCCTTTACGAGCATTGTAAGGACTTTTGCAGGAGTGTTTTTGTTATTTGCAACGTTATGACGAACCCACCATTCTTTATCACTGGCAAGCATAGCAAGTACATCAGCAGATGTATTTCTGTTTGCGGCAACTGCTGTACGAACCTCATAAACTTCGTCTTTTGCAAGTACAGCAAGCACATCAGCAGACGTACTTCTGCTTTTAACAATAGCCCAACGAACTTCATAGTTTGCATTTACAGCCAATATGTTAAGTATCTCAACATCAGAAGTGTTACGAGCCAAGCACAAAAGTTCTTTTTTAGACATTTTGTTTATCTTTGATAAAATGTTTTCTTTACTCATATTGTTTCGTCCTTTCTGAAACGAAATTGTATTTACAATTGATTTATGTATCATTAAGCCACATTACAAAAAACACTTCCGTTCCAGTGGAACGGAAGTGTTACTTTCTTGCTGTGTTGTGTCTTGAATTATTTCAACGCTTATTTTTTGTTTACCTTTCTGCTCTTTCTTTGATTTTGGAATCTTTTTTGAATAGGACATACAGGTCATCATCTTTCATGCTATCTGGCACTAAATTGTTTTCTACAATAAAATCAAGAGCTTCGTAAGGTATATTAGTCATATCCACATTGCTAAATATCATTTCAAGTGCTTCTTTTGCTCTGTTTCTTTCACTGGTGCGACCCTTTACAATACCTTCTATATAAGCATCACCGACAGAATCAGCAATGGTGTTAAGAATGTTGTTAGAAGCAACAGGATTAAGCACAATATGCTCTAAAAGGAGCAAGTCATCACAACAAAGCAGGTTTTGAAAAATAGTGTCATTTGCTTTAGAACTATCGGCTAAAGCACAAAGAACATAAAGCTCTTCGTCTTCGTTTCCAGACATCTTTGTTAATGTTTCTATAGATGTATTAGTATTCTTGATAATAGCGACTTTTACATATTCATCTTCGTCTTTGTCAGATGCCATATCTGCCAGAAGTTCTGCACTTGCATAAATATTGCCTGCGACCGCCTCACGAACGTTTGAATAAGGGCTTTTCGACAGTTTTTTAAGCAAAGAAAGACTGGTAGTGTATTCGGCTACGGCTTCCTGAACATCGTTATAATCATTAGCAAGCTCTGCAAACACATCTTCATTTGAAGTGCTGTAAGCTAAAGACAATCGTACATTAGAACTTTTGTCTTTAGTAAGTAATAACTGCGTGTCTACATCTGTTGTTACACGAGCAACAGTTGCCCTTATTTCATCACTTTCGTCTGTTGCAAGTATTTTTAGAGTTTCTTCGGAATAATTGTAATTCTCTACAGCTTTAAGTTTCTCATTAAATGAAACTTGTGAAAGCTGTTCTTTGGTTAATGTAATTTTTGTGTTCATAATTAAGTCCTTTCGCATTTATGTTGCTTGTTATTTAAAGCAATTTCATGTCTTAGGTTATACACCATTTCTGCCTCATCTCTGATATAAATATTGTCCGATTTTGTAAATGCTTCAATTATATCAAGAGGCGTTTTGTTATTTTTTATAACTGCCAACTGTACGTGTATACTTTCGCTTTTGCTCAATATTACTAAAATATCTGGTGTTACGTTTCTGCTTTTAGCCACATCTCTACAAACCATGTCATCTTCATCAACTGCCAACTTCTTCAAGATATAAACTGGTATGCTTATATTCCTCGTAAGCATACACTTTATATTTGCGTTTTCAAAGTCAGCATATCGTTCACATATTTCTATAGGTGTGTTTTCATTAAACGCAACCATTTCTCTAACATCACTATCCTTGTCATCGGAAAGCTTCACAAGCGTTTTGGCACTTGTATTTGAATTGCTTGCCACGTTCATTCGCACGACAACTTCCTCATCGTCAGCTAAAGCATCAAGCATATCTGATGGGGTATTTTTGTCAAAAGCTAATACTCTTTTTGATTCGTAGGATAATTTTGTTACATCAAGTTCGTATTTCATTTTTTAGACCTTTCTCAAATTAAATTTGATTACATTTAATTTATAGTTCATTAAGCAACATTACAAAAAAGACTTCTGCTCCATTGGAACGGAAGTCTTTCTATTTGTGACTTGTCAACGTGACAATTGATTCCGATGACGTTTTTCCGTTTCCGCTAAAGGTTTTGCTATTGTTTTGCCGCTTTCTAAGCATTTGGCTTCTTCTCTTAAATTCGCCCAATCCTTTTCACTGAGCGCATACGCTTTTTTAAATTCACGGCATAAGAATGCTTTATCATCGGCAGTTAAATAGTTGCCGTCACAAACAGTCGTAGTTCCGTCATAGCCTTTAAAAGAAAAAACGACATTATCAGAACGAGGATTGTACTTAATATAGCAGTTCTTAAAATCATAGTCACGAGAAATCTTGTCATAAAATTCTTTGCTTGCAGAGTCTGAAAGATTGTCAACCAATACCTCTGCTTCATAAGAGTTTTTCGTCTTTTTCAATGAAGATAAAGAGGTTTTAAAAGCATTACTAAATGCTCTGCGGTCAAGATTGTAATACTTATTACGGCAATTATAATCTTTCATTTCAACCAAATATTTGATTGTACACTGAGCTTGGTCGTAAACAACGTATTCGTCATTCTGTAAGCCTGTTTTCCGTTTATCGGCATAAACAGATAAGCAACCGTTAGGAAGGTCTTTTTTGTTAAAAGAAGAATACAAAGCATTGTAAGGTTCGTAGCATTTGCCTAAAGCAACCGAATATATTGCCATATAGCCGCTATCACGTTTACCGTTGTTCCAATGAGAACTTTTTGTATCCATATAGTTTAAAGACTTACGGCAATCACTTGCAAAATAAAGACCGTTACCGAACATTTTTCCTGTTACAGAGGCATTCGGGTTTAAGGACAAGCCTGTCTTCATAATGCTCCACCAGTTCTCTACTTTGCTTCCGTGATAAAAGAGCTTACAGTCACGGCGAGAAATCTGATGTGTTGCTTTGAACTCTTCGTATGCTTTTCTTGTTGCTGAGTTCTCTACTTTGTAAGCGGTTACATAACGGCGGTCTACATCAAGACCACCATAATCTTTGCCCAAATGAGATAAAATCTGGTCTTCTTCTTCGTATGTAACAGGAGAAACAGAAAGACCATAAGCATCGAGAACTGTAGTATCCTTTTTTTGTGAGTTATCTTGTGAAGGCGCAACAATAGTATTCACTTGACCTTTAATGTTATCAAGCATATCACGCTCACGCTCAATAATCCTTGAAAAATCTGCACTCGTCTTTGCAAGGTAGCAACCAACATCACCCATGCGGCGAGGAATATCCACAAATAATTCTTTTAATTGTTCATTAAACCGCCAAAGAGCGACATTTGAGTCCTGTGCAATTGATATAAGAGTATTCAGGTCATTCTCTGCCTCAGATACCATCTTTGGAGTGATTTCCTGAACACCGACAGTATAGTTTACCTTAACGAACTCTCTTGCAGAAGTGATAAGTTCTTCTATAAGATTGTTTATTTTGGTGTCTTCGACTGGTTTATAGTCAAGTTCTTCGTTTTTTGCCATTGCATTAGATGCTGTCTTTACAGAATGCAAAGCTGTAACATCTTTATAGCCTTTGGCTTCCTTTACAGATTTCAGAACGTGAAATTGCTTTTCGTGCGCTTCATAGTGATGATAAGCGGGAGTGTTGCCGACACGACCATAATTCACGTCTATAGAATTATCATCGTTAAGAGTGATTTCATAATATTTATTATGATTGTTTATTTCATCAACAAACAGAAGATAAGCATAATCTTTCATAGTTTTTACCTCTCATCGTGAGTTATAGTAGCAAAAGCGTTATCAAATATGCTATAGACATAAGAAACAACCTTATTTTTTTCTTTGTGTTCTTCAAGAACATAGTAGCTGTTGTCAAATTCGTCTTTCATAATTCGCAGATATTTTAGGAAGTGCATTTCATTACCGTCTTCACTGTCATAAAAAGCTCCCCAATCAATGTAATGCGATAAAGGGTGTTCGTTATATTGTTTTAAACACTCCCGTTGCTTTTCAGCAGGAAGCTGTTCGATAAATTGCCAATTTGTCATAAGTGTTTATTCCTTTCGTTATCTTTCAAAATTATCGTGCCTTTTTGTAGGCTTTGTGGGTGTCTTATGATAATCTTCATTGTTATTAGAAACGAGATTACGCATTGAATAATGCGTATTGTAAGTTTTGTTACACAGTTTGAGAAACTGATTAGCCTTTTTATACAAAACAGCTACTTCTTCATCTGTGGAATTTACAGGACGATTAAAGACGCAATAACCGCTTTTGTCATAAAAAGCAACATTGATAAACATTTTTAGCTTATCGTTGGTGTCTTTGTAGATGTCAACTGAGGTTGTTACTCCTTTCATATAATCAAGGAAATCATAAATATTATTTTTCCCGTACTGATTGTAAATACCGTAATCTTCATTTGCTCTTTCGATTAGCTCATTCCTGAGTTTATCGGTGACATTCATATTAAACCGTGCAGTCATTTTTGCTGTTGTCTTGTCATAGAAAATGTCAATATTGTCAAAAGAACAGTCACCAAACAGATACGATGCGTATTCTTTTTCAGATTTCATACCAATACAGTAATCCAACTGAAACAACCACTTGTTCAACTGTCTTTCCGTAACACGAAAGTCATCGGAATTTTGACAGTAAGTTGTATAATACATACAATCGTTTATCCAATTACGACTTATTCTGTCAACAATGTCTTTCTCCGATTCGTTACGGTTTGCCTGCACAATACCGCTATAAGCAATATGTTGACCGCTTTTATTACGAGCAAGCTCGAACACTTCATAAAGGTTCTGTAGTTCAGGTAGCCTTCTTGTTTCGTTATTATTAAATGCTTGCCGTATGATAATACCGCCATTGTCCCAAAACGATGATACATCACCGTAGTTGTGCCAATTGCACGTTGTCATAGTTTTTCCCATATTCTTCTTACCTTTCTTCCTTTGTCAAATAACATTATGTAAACAATCAATTATCCAATGTCAGCGAGATTTCTGACTTGTTTTTTAAACAATTTCTATATTTAACGAGGAATTTCCTCTTTCTGCTCTGCTTATAATTCTCTGTAAATCGTCAAGAGAATATGATTTTAAAGGATTGTTCACTATGCAGAAGCCGTTCTTCTGAAAATTGCTAAACTCATCAAGCTTGCTTGTGCAAGCATAATAAAGCTTGTTACCGTTGATGTCCTCGTAATATACCAGATATTTTTCTTCTTTTGCAGAGAGAGGCACACCGACAATTCCTTTAACATTCAGATATACATTTTTGTCATCAGGAATATCGGTATATTGTGCAACTCCATTAGGAACTGATTTATAAATATCAATTGATTTAGCGAGAGATGAATCATCAATGAGAGAGTCAATCGTATAAGCACTTCCCTGTTCACGATTTATGTTTTGCAGATACTGGTCTGCTTTACCGTAAAGAAGACTCGCCTCACTTGGTGTTATAGCCAAATAATGATTTAATTGACAATTCCCGATTTTATCTATAACATTTAACAGCAAACTGACATTAAGAGTACCGTCACTGCTTTTTGTAAAATCAATGCAAGGACTTATGTTCTTGCAAAAAGGAATATAATCAAAAGCGTTTGAACAACCCTCAATAGAATAAATAGAATATGCTTCATTAGCACGTTCCAATAGTTCAATAATAGCATTTAATTCACACTTCAGTTCAAAGCGCACAGCCCATTGTTTATTCAACTCATCATAAAAAGTCATTTCGTTTTGACAAGTAACGTTTCCGAACTCTTTCATTGTATATTCTTCCTCTTTTACCACTGCTCTATCATAACCGATTTCAGCAAGCCAATTGTTCAACTGCCTATCCGTTATTCTAAAATCATTATTTTTTTCTGTCACAGGCTTATTGCCGTATGTTTCTATGTTGGTGCAATTCTTATTTGAACGCTTATAAAGTTCGTTTGCTATATCTGCGGCATCTTCTCCGTTATGAGTAATGTAAACACCTTTAAACCCATATTTGATATTGTCTTCGTCTTTAACAACCTCAAATACTTGATAGAAATTTAAAAGTGCAGGAGCATTTTCTACTAAGTTTGAGGGATAAAGATGCTTTATCAGAACCCCACCATCATCAAATAAATTGCCGTTGCTAAATTCTTTCCAATTGCTAATTATTTCTTGCATCTCTTAACACTCCTTTCCGATAGAAATCGTTCTTACTTTATTTATAGTTCATTTAACCACATAAGAAGCATCGCACCGTTGAGTAACGACAATTGTGTTATCTATCTATGTCATATTTGCTTGATTTGCGTTCAGAAAGAGCTTTTTCTGCCGTATATTTTACAGAATCGGCATCATCTTTTTTTAGTTTGAAAAGAATGGAAGATGGCGTGTGAGGGTTATTAGCAACACAAGCACGGATTTGCCAGTCTTCGTCTTCAGAAAACACTTCGAGTATTTCTACAAAATAGGTGTTTATAGCTAAATTTAAACGTTCATCAGTTGATAAAATGCTCAAAGATTCTTTCAAACTTTGTTTGTTCATTTCTTTATCCATAATAGATTCCGTCCTTTAAAAAGAATTTTTTTGTTTCATTTTGTTTCATTATATTTATAGGTCAAAAAGCAACACAACAAAATTACTTCCTTTCCAGTGGATAGGAAGTGATGATGTCATCTTACCATATTTTGTTCGTTTTTTATTATGCGTTTTTTAAGGACTTTACTTGCTATGCTACGCACTGCATCGTCAGTATCATTTGTAAGCGTTTCAAGGGCTTTGAGAGGTATATTTGGATTCTGAGCAACATAAAAGCGAACAGAAACTTCACAATCAGTTACGAGTATTACAATTGCTTCAGAGGGAATGTGTTTGTTTTTTGCAACTTCAATACGAATGTCCCAATAATCATCGTTAGCAAGCATTGTTAAATCCTTTGGTAGTGTGTTTTCGTTTCTTGCAACAGCGCACCGAACCCATCGTTGCTTATCTTTTGCAAGTATCGCAAGCAACTCAGCAGGCGTACTCTTGTTATCTGCAACATTAAGCCGAACTTCCCAATCGTTATCTGTAGCAAGTTTTGTCAGTACATTTAACGGAGTAGTAATGTTATAAGCTACCGCTTTACGAACCTTCCATTCGGCATCGCTTGCAAGAATTTCAAGTATTTCTGTGGGTGTTTCAATGTCCTTAGCCAAATTGTACTTTTTTTCAAAAGAAAGCTTTTTCAAGGCTGTTGTTTCCATGTTGTTTCGTCCTTTCTGAAACGAAATTGTATTTACAATTGATTTATGTACCATTAAGCAACATTACAAAATAACACTTCCGCTCCATTGGAACGGAAGTGTGTAAGCCTTATCTTTCTTTGTTGTTTTTTACCGTTCGACCAATCTGATTATCTTTATTATCCGCAAGCGTTTCAATGGTCTTAGATGACATTTGAGGGTTATCAGCAACAGTGTTGCGAACTTCTAAATCATCATCTTCGGCAAGTTTTGCCAATGCTTCAGGTGGTGTGTTTGCGTTGAAAGCAACATTTATGCGAACGTTTGAGTGTTCATCATTTGCAAGTATGGAAAGTGTTTTCCCTGATGTATTCGGATTAGATGCAACAGCTTGCCGAATACTGTAGTCTTCTTCTGTAGCCAATTCAGCAAGTGTTTCAGGTGGTGTATTCTCGTTCCAAGCGACAGCTTTACGAACATACTTATCTTTATCTTTTGCAAGCAAAGTCAATATTTCCGCAGAAGCCTTTGCGTTATCTGCTACTTCTTTACGAACATCGGGGCTTTCGTCTTTAGCAAGTTTGGTGAGCAAACTTAGGCTTATATTGCGATTTCTTGCTACAAACGGTCTTACACGTTCATTTTTATCGTCAGCAAGCATTGCAAGTGCTGTATCAGGTGTGTTTAGGCTGATTGCAACCGCTTGACGAACAATGATATTTTTATTCTGTGCATATAAGGTGAGCTTTTCTGCTGATGTTTCCTTTTTTATTTCTTCAACAATCTCTTTTTGAAAGTTATCAAACCAGACGTTTAACCATAAAGACGATTTGCAATTTTCTATGAAAGAAATATAATCTTCAATAGAATCCTTCAAAATCTTTTCCAATAAGCATTCACTTACAGGACGTGTTGTGCCTGCGTCCATAACAAGCAAATATTCGAAATCTTCTTCGCTGTTCTTTTTAACCGTAATGTAGCCAACAGACTCATCAAATCCTTTATTTGCTCTGTCTTTCTTTATATATAAAACATCTTCTTTATCGAAAACCGAAGTCAATGCTTTATCAGGAATAGAAAAACCAAATAAAAGACAAGGTTCAGCAGATTCTTCAAGAACGTTTTTAGTATTGTCTTCGCAATCAAAAACATCAAAAGCAGACTTTGAAAGTGGCTCTATTTTGTCAAATAAAGCGCACAACTCCTCATAACTGTGTGTACAGTCAATAAATGATTCTTTATCGCCATACAGAAGTTCGTAAACGCCTTTACTGTAATGCTTGTCGAACCAATGCCAAATATCATCTCGTGTAGTTCCTTCATCGAAGGATAGCCATTTTTCGCTTAATATCATTTCACCATTTGCTTGTTCGTCAAAAGGAACATCATCAAGAGCCTGCCACATTTCTTCTATTATAGAGTCGCTATAACTCTTGTAATTTTCATTTGTCGTCATCGTTTTTCTCCTTATCTGTATTTGTTTTGTTTTTGTAAGCGTTCATTCATTTTGTTTATAGCTTTTTCTGCTTTTTCTTTGTATATCTGTTGTTCATTTAGACTTAAAGGAACGTAACCCGTAAAGTCGTAAACCGCAAGGGTAGAGGCATCAAAACCATCTTCTTCTACGCCGCCACCTTTTGAAACGTAACAACTTCCGTCATCATATTTTGGTATACCATTGTGTAATCTTGCTTGAAGCGAAATAGTCGAACAAGGCTCTTTTGTATAGATGACATTCATCGTTAATGTCAGTTCAAACCTATTTATAAGGTCTTTGTTTCGTTCCATACAGCTATGTTCTGTTTCATTCGGAGAACCGTTATAAGAGAATATCCCAAAGCGGGAAATATAATCTTCTTTTATTTCGTCAAGAAGGTCTACAGAAAACGTATATTTCTTTTCTACAGTTCCTTCAGCGTCCTGCGTTATATCAGGACTGTCGATGGCTTTTACAGAAATCTTATCTGCAAGTAGTTTTTCTTTGTTCTTGTGATGCTCATTTATAGCCGCAAACATTTCGGATAAAGTGTTAACATTGGCAAAATCTATTTGAAAATCCCTTTTATTATCGTCACGTATGTTTTCGTTTGCCGCTTCAATAATAGATGCTTTAACTGCATCAGGTAATTCTTCCGAAGAAATAACCGCAGGTAATATGATAGAAAAATCAGTATTTCCAAAGCAGACACAGATATTAAATGAATCGGGTTGTGTAAAATCAATCTTACACTCTGCAATAACATCTTTGTTTGTTGCAAATGAAATAAGCTCATCTTTTGATTGAATGTTGTAATCGTATTTATTATTTAATTTTTCTGCAACAATAGGGTAGTAGTCATACAAATAATCAAGCATTGTAACAAGAGTTTCTTTGCTGACGTTGATATAATTGAACAACACTACGCCGTTGGCACAACGATTGTCGTCATATACAAAAGAAAATAAATCGTTGAACGGTTTATCAAAAACTATATTTGCAAGCTGTTCCTTGCCTATTCTATATTGTTCTGAGTGAAGAACACCTTTTATCAAAGAGTCTACGCATTTATCGTAGATTTCTTGAAATTCAGCAACACTGAATTTCTTGTTTTTGTATTCGTTCAATATGTTCTGATACAACGGTTGTGGATTTTGTACCAGTCGGTTAAACAAATCCTGTTGTACTATAAGTTCGTTCATGAACTTATTTTCTGTATAATAATCGTTACGCACTTTTCCGTTTATATAGTCGGCGGTTTCTTTTACAGAATCATTTGTGTGGCTGAAAATCTCATCTTTTAGGTTTTCTTCTTCATAGTAGGTGAAAAGGTCTTCCATAGACATATTATCTTCTTTGGTTATATAGGCTTCTGCTTTATCAAGAAGTATCTTTTTACTATCTTCTGTTGTTATTCTGAGTGGTTGAACAAAACAGCCTTTTTCTGTATCTAAATATACCATTATCGTTGGCTCAAATGAACCAGTTTCAGCCTTTTTCACCCAGAGATACATATTCATAAAATTGTCATCATTGTTGATTACGTCATCATAGGATACACCTGCTTCTTTAAAAACGCCCGATTTATCACCTGCATATTTGTAAGTGTCATCATAACACCAGAGCAACCATTCCATAAAGATATTATCATCGTCATCAAGATTTAGTTCCAACTCTTCGCATTGAATATCTTTTAAAACGTCCAGTTCGGTTAATTCCTTATCAAGATTCTTTGTTTGCTTATTGTTACAGTTCATGTGTTATCTTCCTTTCTGCCACTTTCCTGAATGAGTCTACTTCAACATTGAGAGCAAGACTGCTTCCGTTTTCCCATTTGACGTGTATCTGACCTATATCATCAACCTCGTCAACTATACCTTTTATTCCCTTTGGCATTTTTGGTTCGCCGTACATATTATCCAGTATTACAATCGAGCCTTTGGGATATAATCTACGATTTCTTTCCGCTAATTTTTCATATTTGCCTATTGACATATACAAACCGCCTTTCAAATTATGATTGCATAATATTTATAGACCATTAAGCCACATAATAAAATCACTTCCTCTCCAATGGATAGGAAGTGATTTTATGTCGTTATCTTTCCTGTTTTTGCTGAGACTTCATTCTTCGTTCTTTAAGAGCTTTATTTGCGGCTGTGCAAACTGAAGGGTATTCGTCTTTAGAGAGCATTACGAGTATATCTGTAGGCGTGTTTTTGTTCATAGCGACAGTTTTACGAACAGAACTGTCTTTGTCCTGTGAAAGTGTTACAAGGACTTCAGTGGGACTGTTTTTATTCCAAGCAACAGCGTCACGAACATCTGGATTTTCGTCTTTAGAGAGCATTATGAGTATATCTGTAGGCGTGTTCTCATGTTTTGCTACTATATTCCGAATAAACCAGCTTTCGTCCTTGGCAAGTGTTGCAAGAATATCCGAAGACGTGTTTCGGTTTTCTGCAATCGTTTGACGAACAAACTCTTCATCGTCTTGTGCAAGCACGGCGAGAATATTGGCGGGAGTGTTTCCATGCTTTGCTACAGCTCGACGAATGTACCAAATATAATCCTCTGCAAGTATTGCAAGTGCTTCGACAGGCGTGTTCTTGTTGCAAGTAACAGCGTCACGAACAAGCCAGTTTTCGTCCTTTGCGAGTGTTACAAGGACTTTCTTAGGTGTGTTCTTGTTCCAAGCAACATGGTGGCGAACACCCCAATATTTGTCTTCGGCAAGCACGGTGAGTATTTCGATAGGAGTGTTTTCGTTTTCTGCCACTGCTTGACGAACATCTTCATTTTCGTCCTTTGCGAGTAATGCAAGAGTTTCAGCAGATGTATTCTTATTCCAAGCAACATATTGACGAACGGCTTCATCTTCGTCCTTTGCCAATGTACAAAGAACCTCTTCATCTGAAGTATCGTGTGCCAGTGCAATACGTTCTTTTACGCTCATTGACTTTATTCCCATAGTGTTTGTTTTATCCATAATTATCGACCTTTCTGAAAGATTCTAAATTTACAATTGATTTATGTGCCATTAAGCCACAGAACAAAATGCACTTCCGTTCCAATGGAGCGGAAGTAATGTCGTTATCGTTCTATATTGGTTCTACCTTTTTCTTTGCACTCTTTAAGGGCTTTCTCAGCCGTTTTGCTTATATATACGTTTTTATCCTTTGTAAGCATAATAAGCGTATTGTAAGGAGTATGAGGGTTCTTTGTAACCTCATAACGTACATCGGCATCTTTATCTTGTGCAAGCATTGTGAGTATATTGGCAGGCGTATTTTTATTTTCCGCTACAGCTTCCCTCACATGATAGTCTTCATCAGTAGCAAGCATAACAAGTACATCAACAGATGTATTTTCGTTTGCGGCAACTGCTGTACGAACCTCATAAGCATCGGCATTTGCAAGTACAGCAAGTACATCGGCAGAGGTGCTTTCGTTTTCTGCAACCGCCCAACGAACCCAGTAGTCCTCGTCCTGTGCAAGTACAGCAAGCAAGTCTACAGGTGTGTTCTTGTTTTTAGCAACCGCACAACGAACACTATGGCTTCTATCTAAAGCAAGCAATGCAAGTGCTTCAATGGGTGTATTTTTATTTTTTGCAACATCGCAACGAACCCACATATCCTCGTCCTGCGCAAGCATAGCAAGCACTTCAATAGATGTATTTTCATTTGCGGCAACCGCACTACGAACACGAATATCTTCATCTTCAGCAAGTAAAACAAGCGTATCCGTAGTTGTATTAGGATTGAAAACAACGGTATAACGGACACTGTTATAATTGCTTCTTGCAAGCTCTGCTAATGTTTCGGCAGAAGTGTTCTTGTTTTCTGCTACATAAACATGAACTAACACATCTTCATCGTTGGCAAGCAGAGCCAATGTCTCAGGTGATGTATTTATGTTTTTCGCCACTGATACACGAACACACTTTTCTGTGTCTGTAGCAAGCTCATTAAGTGTATTTGCACTTGTGTGAGGATTGCTTGCAACCGCCCAACGAACTAACACGTCATTTTTCTTAGCAAGCAATGCGAGAGATTCCATAGATGTGTTTTCGTTTCTTGCAACATTTTCGCAAACAACACACTCTTTATCATTGGCAAGCACAGCAAGTATATGAGATGGTGTACTTTTGTTCTTAGCCACAGAGCAACGAACAACAAAATCTGCGTCCTTCGAAAGTTTTTCTAAGATGTAAGATGGTGTATGCTCATTCTCTGCTACAGCCATACGAACACGAATATTTTCATCTTCAGCAAGTGTTTCAAGCACTTCAGACGGCGCATTCGGATTCATAGCTACAATAAGTTTAGCGTATTTGTCTTTAGCAAGAGCTGCAAGGATTTCTGGTGGCGTGTTGATATTACGTGCCATTTCGTCTTTTTTTCTATAAGAAATATTGCTTATTTCTAAAGTGTTTTCCATTTGGTTTTTCCTTTCTACAGTGATTTATGTTTACATTTTATTTATGTGCCGTTAAGCCACATAACAAAACTGAACGTATCAGACAGTTATCTTTCAATACGGATTTTGCCTTTTTCTTTGCACTCTTTAAGGGCTTTCTCAGCCGTTTTGCTTATATATACGTTTTTATCCTTTGTAAGCATAATAAGCGTATTATAAGAAGTATTCGGGTTGTTTACAACAGCTCTACGAACATCATCATCTACATCTTTTGCGAGCATAGTAAGCAATTCAGAAGGTGTTTTCTCGTTATATGCAACACTTTTGCGAACCCATTCGTCTTCGTCCTTTGCAAGTATTGCAAGGATTGCCACGGGTGTGTTTTTGTTCTCTGCAACTTTACAACGAACCCACCGTTCCTCGTCCTGCGCAAGCACAACAAGTGTTTCAATTGGTGTACTTTTATTTCTCGCAACAGCATTACGAACCTCTTTGTAATCGGCTTTTGCAAGCATAACAAGTACATCGGCAGGTGTGTTTTTATTTACAGCAACAGCCCAACGAACACCATCATCTACATCTTTTGCAAGCATAGCAAGTATATCAACAGATGTGTTTTCATTTAATGCAACAGTTTGACGAACCAACCAATATTTGTCCTGTGCAAGCACAGCAAGCACATCAGCAGATGTATTTCCGTTTGCGGCAACTGCTTTACGAACCTTATAAACATCGTCATTCGCAAGTACAGCAAGTGCTTCTTTTGGTGTATTCTCAATTTCTGCAACGGCACTACGAACCCACCAGTCTTTATCACTGGCAAGCATAGTAAGTGTTTCGATTCTTGTGTTTTTATTTTCTGCAACGGCACTACGAACCCACCGTTCCTCGTCCTGTGCAAGTATAACAAGTGTTTCAACACTTGTATTTTTATTTTCTGCAACTGCTGTACGAACATCAATATCTACGTCTTTGGCAAGCATAGCAAGCGTATCAGCAGATGTATTTTCATTTGCGGCAACTGCTGTACGAACATCAATATCTTCGTCTTTTGCAAGTACAGCAAGCGTATCAGCAGATGTATTTCTGTTTGCGGCAACTGCTGTACGAACCTCATAAACTTCGTCTTTTGCAAGTACAGCAAGCACATCAGTAGACGTACTTCTGTTTTCAGCAATAGCCCAACGTACCGAGTAATCCTCGTCCTGTGCAAGCACAGCAAGCAATTCTACAGGTGTGTTCTTGTTTTCTGCAACCGCACAACGAACTTCATAGTTCTCATTTTCAGCTATTGTGTTAAGCATCTCAACATCAGAAGTGCTACGAGCCAAGTCTATAAGCTCTTCTTCAGACATTTTGCTTATCTTTGATAAAATGTTTTCGTTATTCATATTGTTTCGTCCTTTCTACAACGAATTTGTGTTTACAATTGATTTATGTGCTATTAAGCCACATTACAAAAACAACTTCCCGCCCACTGGACGGGAAGTGCTGCTGTTACTCACGATTAAATTCGCTATGCGATTTGCTTTTTTCTGAAGATTTCATTTTCACGATGAAGGCAGTATTAAGGTATGAATGTTCTGTTTCATCGTCATACTTTTTCAGAAAATCTTCTTTAGTCAGCTTTTGATAATCGCTCATCTTATCTTTATCGTCAAAGAAATTTCCTGTTTCAAAAAAATAATAAGGACTGTTTTCTATGCCCTGTGCCGTATTACGCATAGTTTCAAATGTTTCTTTTGATTTTGGCATATCGTATGTTTCAAGTAAAGAGGGTGTTGATTTTTCCCAGACTGAACCCACCAAACCGTATACTTGGTCTACGGTATAACCGTCATTTTCTTTTGTGTGTCCTTCTATCTGCAAATTCCTTATGTATGACACAGGTAATACAGCATCTTTTTCAAGTGCGATTTCAAGCATAGCACCGCCGCCGTTCCATTCGTTGTACAAACCTATTTCTGTTTGCTTTGGAAGTGATATAAAGCCTTTACCGTTAGCAACACTTTCTAAAAGATTTAATAAGTCTTTTCCGCTCGCAGATACAAGAGCCGTAAGCTCATTCATAGAGGTCGAAGAACAATAGTTGAGTTCATCAACAACGGAGTCAACAAAGGTGTTACCAGAATTTATATTGTATGAGTACGCTTTCTGAACTTCTTCTACCGTGTGTCCTTGCTGTTGTATAAGAGCCGTAAGAGCATTATCATAGCGGTCAGGGTCATTGCTCATATTAACGAACGCATCAGCTATTGCGCCCATATCAAAATTACGTTCTTTAGGAGTACCGAACATGAGATTGATATGGCAGTTATCAGGCAGACAATTTTCAACACGACAGTAAATGTTGTTAAGCCCCAGTTCATCATATAAAGTGTCACATCGACCATCATATTGTGATATAAGCGTCTTGTAAGCGTTTTGCAAACGCTCAGGTATATAGCTTTCGATTATTTCTTTAAATCCATCGAGTGAACATTCTGCTAAATCGTATTCTTCGTCTACGATAATTTGTAAGCAGTTTTCAAAAGAATCATAATAATCACGGTGATTTGTATATTCATTGAAAGCTTTTAAAACCGTATCTTCATCAATTGAAAGAAGGTCGTCAAATATGTATATGTTGTTTTCGTCTGTGATGTCTTCTATCGTATCTTTTATGATTTGCTTTACTTCATTTATTTGCTTATAAGCATCTGTCCTTATTGCGTTAAGCAAAGCGTTTGACACTTGCTCTTTATCCGTTCTATTCGTTATTAGACCGTTTGAAACAAGAATGTCCAAATCTTCTTTATCAAGAGTTACATCGACAGTTAAGCCCCTTTCATTTTCAACTCCATTAAGCTCATCAGCTACGTTTTGTAACTTTTCCTTTATACTTTCAGCGTCTTCTATGAGCGTTTTAATATCATTGGGTATACCGTGAGTACCACGATTTTCGATGTACAAAGAAGCGTGTTCATCAGCATCAAAAAAGTCTGCATAGTTTTCAAATTCTCTGATAAAAGAAGCATCATCGGTAATATCGTACAATGAAAAATTGAAGTCTTCTCCTGCATCTGAATAGAACTGTAGGTCAATTTCGTACTCATTTTCGTAGGAGTCGCTGATACCGCATAAAATTTGAATATCGTTTTTTTCAAGTAAATCTATGATTCTTTCGCTTATTACGAAATTCTTTTTGTTTTCCATATTGTTACCTCTTTACCTTTCCTGAGTTTCCCTTTTCTTTGTTTGGCGGCGGCTGTTTGCAATGGCGGCGTATTCTTTCATAGAAGTAAGTTTTCCTTCATACATTTTGACACTTCCGTTTTCTGTGCTTTTACCAGTAAGAATCAATAAGTCGTGCCACCGCTGAAATGAACTGTTCCATATCGGATAAGTGATTTTTGGTTCGCTTTTTGCTAAATGTTCTTTATCCTCATACTGAACCTCATATAAAAAATACTTATTTTTTGTTTCTTTGATTGAGTTTAGAATCGCATTTGCCGCTTTTGCAACATCTGAATAAACATCAATTTTAAAGTTTTGTGCATCTGGATAATAACCCACTTCGTATCGGTATATCATCTATATCTTCACCTTTCGACTTGCGATTTTTTTCTTATTGCTTTTTGAGCTTCTTGCCACGAACCGTATTTTTCAATAGTGCTTGCGATTGTAGCCATATCAGATTCGTAGTTCATATATCTGCCCCAAATATAAGAACAATCAAGAGAGAAGTGCTTTTTGAAATTTTCTTCACTTGTATAGCGCACTTCTGCAACTGATACATCTGGGAATTGTTGCTCATCAGCACAGAATTTTTTAACATAATCAAACGCTTTCTGTACTGACGAAAATTGTTTTTCATAACGACTGGCAAGTAGTTTGTCTATGCCGCTGACTTCATAAATATATATCATATTATTCACGCTCCGTTCGACTTTTAATACGTTTGCCGTTGTTTTGCGTATAACGGTTTGCGTATGTATAGTAGTGGAGAAGTGCTTCTGCATCTTTTTCTTCGCTTATGTCAAGTTCGTGTGAACCAACAAATGGCTTTGAAATATGTTTAGTATCTCCTACAATTTCAAGATTACCGCTTGAAAAGTCAAAGTTATATGTGAGGTCTTGAAGTTTCTCCTTATCAATATAGTTTTGTATTACTTTCATGTATGGCACAATGACCTCATTTGAAACCTGAGACAACGAACAATTTGAAGCTATTTTTTGTATATCCAACATAGAAGTATTTTTTAATTTAAAAACCAAAGTAGTTTTTATTACATCTCTTATACAATTGAGTTGGTCTTTGTCAAGCAGATTGTCAAAATTCTTCATTGCGTGTTTCATAAGGGAATTTGTCAATGCGTTTAATGCACCATAACTCAATAAACCTCTACTGTATTTCATTTCATAGTTTACAGCACTGTTCTTGAAATGAAAACTGCCAACGCCGCTTTCTGTATCATAAGATACAGAATAATTTTTTGTTATATCGTTAGATAGGAACGCTTTATTCAGCGATTGTAATATTGCTTCACTCAAAAATCTATAGCTATTTTTAAAGCTATCAAAATTAGCTTGAAATTCGTTTAATATGCCTATTTCTTTTGCTATATCTTTTGCGTTTTGAAGATTGACAACGTTTGAAAGCTGAACATTGCATACACGTTCATAATCACTGATGAATGTAACGTCTTCAAGCTCTGTACGATGTTCTTCAATAAATTTGTTTAGGCTCTCAATATAGTCATTCCATTGACCTATTGATGTGTTATATGAAACGTTAGAAATGCCGTAAGAACGAGCTTCTTCTTGTAAGTCTTCCACATAACTGTCATTGATATATGTATCCAATGCCTCTATTACGGAATCCGCAGAAGATTCTTCAAATATTTCATCATCGTATGACCGTGCATAGTCACTAATCTCGTTGTCATATAACCGATACTTCTCATTTTCACACGGTTCAAGAGAAAACTGGAGATTGTTAAGAATATCTAACATTATTTCGGTATCACATCTGCCAGTAGTGATAAAGTTCTTATTGTCTTTCATAATAAAGTTCCTTTCTGAAAAGAATTTGTATTTACAATTGATTTATGTATCATTAAGCCACATTACAAAAAAAGCACTTCCGCTCCATTGGAACGGAAGTGACTGAATTATAGCTGTAATGTGTCTATACTGTGCTTGCATTGCTGTTTTGCTTTATGTTCTTTACCTTGTTCATGATTCTCTAAGAACAGGTCGGATATATCTTTAAAGCTAAAGCTGTCTACAAAGAACGCTTTTTCAGAGCCATCTTCTTTGTGTACGAGAATTACATCTGATATAGATAAGCTATGTCCTTCAAATCCTTTCGGCAGATTGCCTGAATTAAAGCGTGAATACAAGCTTTCCAAGAAATCATTGCTTATTTCTTGCTGAGAATCTATAGGTTCTTTGTATACACAATTAAAAGCACTTGATTTTAATGATTCCGCTGTTTGGTGCGTAAAATTAAAAAAGCGACTGCCTCTATCTTTCATCTGATAGACTTCAAAGTATGAATCAAATTCCGCTGTTTTTTCTTGCTTAGGCTGATTACGCTCTAAATAAGTCTTTTCAACACATTGGAGCGCATTCAAATAATGTTGTGCGCTTACCACATCTCCCAAACAATCGTTGAAGTATGGAGCGGTACAAACTTCAGCATCGAAGTAATTTATCAAAGAAGAATAATCTTTCTTTTGCAAAAGTGCGTTTATAAGCTGAGTAGTAATATATCTGTCTTTGTTCTTGTCAACAAACGGTAAGACATCATTACCCTTATAATTATATTCGCCTCTTTCATAAAGATATTGCTCAATTGCGTCTGCGAAAGAATGCGTATTATTGAAGTCAACTGTAGCACCAACAGTAACAACGTCATAGTTATCGTTGGAAAGAGGGTATTTGCTTTTGTTTAAAGCATCAATGATAGGTTTTACTATTTGCTCAGTTTCTTTGTTTTTGTCATACTGAGGGAACATTATGTCATATAACGGACTTGCAAAATCTATTTGTATTGCATCTATATCATCGCCGCTTGTGTCTTCGAGATAGGTTACATTAAAAGTTAATTCATCGTGATACAACGGTGAATTTCTTAATGCGGAATAATATTCCTCTGCAACATCATAGCCGTTATCATTAAAGGCTTCTGATTGAAAAATTACAGAATAGCCATAAATTGAAGGCTCACGATAATAGTTTATTTCTTCATCGCAGAACTCTTCATAACTTGAATATATCATACCGTTTATTCCGTATTCTTCTATGTACTCTTCAAAAGTCATATCAGCGGTTTCTTCTGAATTTTCATAAAGAGCTTCGGCATTTGCCATATCAAGTTCAGAGCAGTGGCTATCCAACCATTCTTTTTTGTACTCGATGTAACTGAGAATGTTATTGTATTCGGCATAAAGCTTTTCCGTTGTAACATTTTCGGCAGGCTTAAACAAGTCGTCTGCAACTTTTTCAACCAGATGCGAGGTTTCTTTGTGCTTACTTAATTCATCACATACAGATATGATAGTAACATCTTTTTCGTTTAACATTTTATTACCTCTCTATAAATTTAGGTTTAATAGGTTTTGTCAGTTTTTTCTCTTCCTCTTGCTCAGAAGGACGTTCATGGACGTGATGTGCTAATATTGGTGCTTTTTGAATTTGTTTTATGATATAATCACAAATGCCGTCAATATCGTTTCTTTCACGAACAACGAACGGTACACGGTTGTCTACCAATGTGTTTTCAACTTCTTTATCAATCTGTGTGCTTTCTTCGAGTGAGTGAACCCGACCTTCTTTTTCGTATGGTATCGAAAGGTCACGAACCAATAATATGTTGATGTTGTTGTAATCATAGTACATATCGCTTATCGCTTCTTTAAATTCATGCAAGGACTGGCTATCACCTTTTTTAGCATAGACACCATACATGAGCAAGGGACTGTCGGTTACAGATAAATGTACACTTTTATACATCATATCTATTTTTTCTTTTTGTTCTTTAAACAGACTGATTTGATTTTCTATAGAGCCATCAAGCAAGTAGGATTCGCCGTTATAAATATGAAGTTTTGCTGTTTCGTTTATGTAGTCAGCGTTTAAACCCATCTTTTTTAATTCGGCAGTTATGAGCATTGCTGTGGTGCTTTTACCGATGCCTGCGCCGCCGTAAAAATTAATCAAAAAAGGCTTTGACGTATCAATGTCTTCCAGATTTACTCGCTTTAACAATCCTCTTTGTTGTAGATTCGTTTTTGTGAAATAGCCGATTTTATCAGCAAAATTAGCAGTTGCCGCTATTATCGGTATAATCTTTTTGCACTGAGTATTATCTGTTGCAAAAAAATCATCGGCATTTCTTGCAATATCAAAAGCTTCCTTAAAAAAAGGTATCTGATTATGTTTTACGAACTCGTTGGCAAAATGCAGAGCAGAGAAGTTGTCAGAAGGGATATATGTATTAAGTATGTCGGGTAAGTTATTTTCAACGATTTTGTTTAATCCCATCAAATCCAAGTCGTAACATTTTGCTTCCTGTTTTTGAACAAGGCAACCCTCGTTATTATATTTTAAAAATTCAGAAAGATATGCCGCAGTTTTTGCATTTATCACGCCAAACAATTTGTTTTTTGCAATATTAAGTGTTTCTGTTTTTGACGAGAGAACCATATCATTTGAACTATGTTCCTGCAAACCTTTGCGAAAAAAACCAAATTTGTCTGTAAGAAACTCTACGGCATTTTCTATAACGTATTTACTTGTTTCTCCGTGTAACGAATACGAAATAGTTTTATATGATGTTTCCGCTTCAGCGGGAATATCCCATTGAAAGTTATATAAAGATTCCATATTTTTTACCTTTCCGTAGCCATTTTTTCAGCCGCTAAACGCTTTTGATTTGCTTTTGAGTTGTATTCTCTACAGCCTTCAAAAATGTTATCGGCTGTTTTTACATCTCTGCTGTATTTACAATCAGTTAAGGTGGAGCAGTAACTAAAAGCATTCGCATCAATTTCTTTAACAGAAGAGGGAAGAACAATTTTCTTTAATGAACGACATTCTTCAAATGTGCTTTCTCTTATTTTTTCAATTGCAGTATTTGAAATATCTGCTTTCTGTAAACCTTCACAATACATAAAGCATTGTTTACCGATGGAAGTAACTGTGTCGGGGAGTACGAGTTCTTTTAATTTTGCACAATAATAGAATGCTTCGTCACCAATTTTTTCAATGGAAGTGAAATCAAGGTTTATATCCTTCAATTTTTCACAGCAATAGAATGCTTTATTACCGATTTTTTTGAGGTCAGGAGCTGTAAGCACCACTTTTTCAAGTTTTTCACAGTTATAAAAGGCGTTTTCTCCTATTTCCTTTATAGAAAAGGGAAGTATAACCTTTTTAAGAGACAGGCAGTTTTCGAAAGCGTAGTTCGGTATCTTTGTGATTTGAGATTTTGATAAATCTATTTCCTCTAACTGAGTGCAATTACTGAAACAGTAAACACCAACCTCTGAAAGTGTTTGAGGAATTTGTACGTTTTGTAGCTTTCGGCAATGGCTAAATGCGAAATCGTTGAGATGTGTGATTCCTTCTTGAATATCATAAGAAGTCACATCGTAACTCACATTACATAAAGACATTTGCATCGGAATTGTAATACTCATATTTTTTTCCTTTCTTCTTATAACTGCCTCATAAAATTTGTGAGACGGTTAAAATTGTTTTATACGCTATGTGCGCTCTTATAAAAGTAATGGTTCATTCAACCACATTAGGAACAGTTATGTCAGAACAATTGTCTGGTTATCTTTCTTTATTGGTGTTGGCTTTCAATGCACGTTCTTTAAGAATTTCTTTTGCTTTTTCTCTTATTTCTAACGCCTTGACCTTTGAAAGCATAAGAAGCGTATTATAAGAAGTATTCGGGTTGTTTACAACTGCTTTGCGAACACCATAATCTCTATCACCTGCAAGTTTTACAAGTGCTTCTTTTGGTGCATTCTTATTTCCTGCTACATTTTGACGAACGCCCAAATAGCAATCATCTGCAAGCACAGCAAGTGTTTCTTTTGGTGTATTTTTGTTTTCTGCAACAGCTTGGCGAACCCACCAATGCTTGTCCTGTGCAAGCACAGAGAGTAGTTCAATAGGAGTGTTGATGTTTCCTGCAACCGCACTACGAACACGGTAATCTTCGTCTTTTGCAAGCATAGCAAGCATATCAGCAGAGGTGCTTGCATTTAATGCAACCTCTTCACGAACCAACCGATGCTCGTCTTGTGCAAGGACAGCAAGCAATTCAATGGGGGTGTTCTCGCTTCTTGCAACAGTACAACGAACACGCCATTCTTCGTCTTTTGCAAGAAAGGTAAGTATCTCAACAGAAACATTAGGATTAAAAGCAACAAACCAACGAACCGTGTAGTCCTCGTCCTGTGCAAGTGCAGTAAGCATTTCTACAAGTGTATTCTTGTTTTCTGCAACAGCACAACGAACCTCATAGCTCTCATTTACAGCCAATATTTTAAGTATCTCAACATCAGAAGTGCTACGAGCTAAGTCTATAAGCTCTTCTTCAGACATTTTGCTTATCTTTGATAAAATGTTCTCTTTATTCATATTGTTACGTCCTTTCTATAACGAATTTGTGTTTACAATTGATTTATGGTTCATTAAGCCACGTAGCAAAAAACACTTCCGTTCCAGTGGAGCAGAAGTGTTTTTGCTTATTTCACCATATCACATTTATTCTTCACTTTGCACTCAGAGAGTGCTTGCGTTGCCGCTTCTCTGACATAGGGACATTCGTCTTGTGTAAGTGCTGTGAGCGTTTCAAATGGTGTGTTTTTATTCCGTGCTACGGCATACCGAACACTATAGTTACTGTCAAGAGCAAGTTTTGCAAGCGTTTCAAGTGATGTTTTTTGATGGCTTGCAACATTATAACGAATATTAGCGTTTTTATCGTTAGAGAGTATTGCAAGAGTATGTGAAGAAATGTTTTGATTATGTACAACCGATTCACGAACACTGGTATCATCGTCTTTTGCAAGGTTTGAGAGAACTTCTTCAGGTGCATTCTTATTGCTTGCAACAGCTTTGCGAACCCGCCAGTCTATATCCTTTGCAAGTACAGCAAGTGCTTCTTTTGATGTATTCTCATTTCTTGCAACAGCCCAACGAATCCACGCTTCTTTATCACTGGCAAGCATAGCAAG